>Ga0194133_10003707_pt1 | contig 21384 bp, 21 predicted proteins | sample TA2KigOf40mmetaG_FD_155448 | JGI IMG/M metagenome (GOLD analysis project Ga0194133, IMG submission 155448) | Freshwater microbial communities from Lake Tanganyika, Tanzania - TA2015055 Kigoma Offshore 40m | ecosystem: Environmental > Aquatic > Freshwater > Lake | place: Tanzania: Lake...
GGAATTTGAAAGAAATATTGTATTTGTTTGATCTTTATTTGGGGCTATTTTTAGATCAAGTACTTCAGAGGATAAATTATTATTAGAAAATAAGTCCAAGAAACATTCGAGAAGGTATTGTAAAAAATAGTTTTGTCATCTATTTACTAAAGGTTATGCAACCAAAATTTTGTTCTCAGTAATTTTCGACAATCAAGTTATGATGACATTGACGAAGACGACGAAATAGAGGGTAAAGAGTAGTTTCATATGGGAACTATTGAAAAATTAATGTGTATTCTCTCTGATTTATAGAAGATCCACAATTTCATGACTTGGTTCGACAAGCTGTGCATGCAATAGAAAATGGAGTTTATCCTGAAAGAATATATCAGGTGATTTTAATATTTCTCTGGATTTAAAGCTAACAATAAGAAATTAAGCTTTTGAAGTTGTGGATTTTTTTTATTTATTTTGCAGGGAAGCAGTGGAAGCTACTTTGTTAAAAATATAAACGGTGACAAAATAGCCGTTTTTAAACCCAAAGATGAGGAGCCGTACGGAAGAATGAACCCAAAATGGCGAAAATGGCTTCACCGATTTTGTTGTCCTTGCTGTTTTGGAAGAGCGTGTCTTGTTCCCAACCAAGGCTATATGTCAGAGGCTGGTGCGAGTCTTGTCGACACAAAACTTGGACTTAATATCGTCCCAAAAACTAAGGCAACGGACCAACTTGCTGAAAAATGATAAATGTCTTGACTTTTGTCGTATATTCGTTTTAGGTTGTCCGATTGTCGAGTGTGACGTTCAACTACTCAAAAATGGATATTCAGAAGACAAGAGCAAAAAAAGCTATGAGTGAAAAGTTTCCCAAAGTCGCAAAACGTTTTTTAAAAACAGGATTACCTAAAAAGGTGACAATTGATCTCTTAGTTTCTGGTTTAGTTGTTCAATCGATCACAAAAAATATTTGGTATCAAGTCTTTCAATTATGATTTACTTTGTCTATCTTCAATGTGAATCTATTTTTAAGGTGGGATCCTTTCAATTGTTTGTCAGAGGTTACGAAGATGCCGATATCTTAATTAGGAAATTCGAAGTCGAACCACTAACCGATCCAGAGCTATCAGCGTTTCAGCTTAAATTTGAACGTCTGGTTGTGCTTGATTACATTATCAGAAATACCGACCGAGGCAACGACAACTGGCTGATCAAACATGTAAAACCTGCAAAAAAGTCAGTTTCTCTTTCATCAGATACAGAGTCTCAGGTTAATTATTTCGATTTAAGCCAAATACACATTTTTAAAACGACCCAAAGGCCATATGTTCTTTGCTAAAACGTGAAACTCAATACTTTTTTTCAACTGGTAATCATCTTTATTTTAGGATTCATCACACTCTTTCATAGATATAGCTGCCATCGACAACGGTTTAGCATTTCCTTGCAAACATCCAGGTAACTTTTTTATTTTCATGGAACAATTTACTGAAACTAAAACTTTAGACTATTTTCAATTGTAAATTTTAGACTCCTGGAGAACCTATCCTTATCATTGGGCATGGATACCACAAGCAAAAATACCTTTCTCAAGTGAAACAAGGGATCTAGTTCTCCCTAAAATCTCAGATTTGAATTTCGTTCAGGAACTCTATGACGAGCTGCTATCCTTGTTTGAGGTATAACTCTTCTGATTTTGCTAGCTTTAGTACAAGTTGATATAATCGATAAACTACTGAACAAGATTCAATAGTAATTAAATAATACTTTTTTTCACCATTTAGACTGATAAGGACTTTGAACGGGGGCTTTTTGAGAAACAAATGTCTGTGATGAGAGGCCAAATTCTTAACCTGACACAAGCAATGAAGGATGGGAAAAGTCCTTTTCAGCTGGTTCAAATGCCGACTGTGATTGTGGAAAGGTAAGTACTTATGTCCATCTTTAAACTAACTGTCGATCTCCCTCAACTCAAATTTCCCAACAATTCCTGTAAAAATTTAGTTTCTAAATCCCGAGGCCTCATGATGAATCACACTCATCAGCTTATCTCATCAAAATTTCCTAAGTTTTGTAAGCTTTTCTCAAACTGTTGTATTACTTAAACAAGTAAATTAAAATCAGTTGAAGTTGCTTAAATTAACTTTTTGCCATCTTCTTCTGGCAGATAATGAACAGACCAGAATCCCAAGCGGGCAAAATCTCAATATTTTCTTCTGATGAGATCGAAAAAACCAAGTCCTTATGGAGTCCTCAGCCTTTCCTAACACCAAAGCCTCACCTTTTGATACTGTAATTGTTTTTGCTCTTAAAGCCATAAATATTGATTGCAGGGCCCATGGTACAAATTTCAACTTTCCGGATTTCAGCAACAATTTCAAGCAGACGTTCCAAAAACGATATCCTTTTTTTTCATGGTGTTAGAAAAGCGCTATTTTTCTGACATTTCTCTTTTTGATGATCCATCCAAATAGTTTCTGACCTTAAAATCATCACCAAAGCATTTCTAGTCAACTATTTCTGTTTTCAACTACTACGAGCTCGACCAAGAATTGACTCTCTGAGCAAGATGTTACTCTTTTCGCCTCAACATACTGTCGAAATTTTATTCTGGCCTTTAATCGGAAAATATTTATCTTATTCAAGACTATGGTGTAAATCACCAATAAAACAACTCATCCTGAACTCCTTTTGCTACCTAAAGATTTGTTGGTTTGTGGGTGTATTTACTATATTTGGTTTGTTACACAGAGTAAGAAGGAAAACGAGCTTATTTACTTGCCTCGTAAGAAAATTTACAGAAATTTTTGTAACGCTGAAAGCTACAAGGAGAGATTTTTTATCCTAGGGTGTTAGTTAGTCTTCGGTAGTTTGAATTTCAAGAATGTCACCCAGTATTATATCAGGGATTCCGTTGACATCGTTTGTCCTGCGAGAATGAATAATTATAAATTACAAAATTTGAAATCAATTTAAGAGAGCAACAAGTTGCACTTACAAGTTGGCAAGTCCTGTAAAAAAAATTATCATTTTTATTAATTATCGTATCAAGGTACCACTTTAAAGTATTTAACTAATAAACAATCTGTACCTTCAACAAATATTCTTGCACCAACTCGCATTAAATCGTCTGAAGTAAACATTATGTCCTGTTCTGCAGTGTTGGCTCCTCCCTTAAAGGAAAGATAAACAATGAAATCTTTAAAAAGTTAGTCTTAAAGGAATTCAATCGTTACGCGTCGATTGAACAACTAGCCAAAAGGCAAAAACAATGTTGCTAACTCACCGATCCAACGTTGCTTCTACAAACAGGACAGTTTGAATGTAACCGAAGCCACTGTCGAATACACTCGATGTGAAACAGATGGTTGCATTCCAGTTTTAAAACGTCAATGTCCACTGCGAAGCCGTCAAAACAAATGGAGCACAAAGAATTAGCATCTGAAAAAAGAATAGCTTTTGCAACGTACTTTGACAGGTCCATTAGGAGAATCATACCAACTTGCTCCTGAGTTATTTTAGCTCTTGGCAGGTCGTCGAAGGAGCTATCATTGAGACCTCCGCCCCTTCCAAATGAACGATTCGAGTCCCGAAATAGTTGGGAAAAGCTGCCGATCTTTGATGAGATGAGATATGCGTTAGATAAAGAACAAACCATAAAATATTCGAGATGTTTGTTACCAAAATCTGGCCTCTTGCAGTGCTCAGCGTTCTTCTTGGAGTCTGACTTTCCTGAGGAGGCTGTTGTTGCACAACTTCGAAAAAACCCGTGCTGCACGACGGACAAATTTCAATCTGAGGAAAATAAAACAAACTTTGTCAAAAAAAGCCATTGACATTTAGGAGAGCTCATTTCTTTTACATTGTTTTCTGATCTGTGGAAAATATCACATTGGTGGCAATAAATTTCCATCGACCTGCCAGCTTGACCCTCTGCCATTTTGATCGTCAAATAACCTGGATTATGTTGAGACTATTTTAAACTGTCAAAAATTCTTCTTTCTAAGTGACGTACCTCTCTTTGTAAAGTGTGAACAAATGAAGAGTTAACCTTTTTTGCCTTTGGTTGACACCTCGAATTCGAAATTTAGCTTGAAGTGTTTTATTTTAATTCTTTTATGTATGTAGGGCCAGCCAGCCAGCCAGCCAAGCAAGCAGCTTGAGAATTGAGTTTGCCTGACTGTGACGCAGTCGATTTGTTGAGTGACAGCTGATTCTTTTCGTAACTACACTTTGAAAACAATAAAAACCAATTTTATCTGAGATTGAGTCAGTTTCCGCAGAAAAAAAATTACGAAATTTAAACTGCTGCTGTTAAGGCTATGTGATAAATAAAACGTCTATATACAGCTAGGCCAGTACGTACGAACGTCGAACGGACGCCCAGCCACTACAGCCTTTAAGCCTTTCACCATTTGAGAGGAGTGGCTACGCGCTTTAGATTAACTGTGAGCTTCCAACTCACGTTATTTAGTAGTGCTTTTATTATAAAGATAATAGGATAAGGACCCTCGAGGTATTTTGAAATTCATATTAAATTTTAGAGTTTGCTATATTTAATTATCAAAGAAATGTCTGAAAGTTTTGCTGAATTCTAAAAAGAAAGTCGTGTATCGTGAAAATCTTGACGTTCACATTAGATGTCTATGAATGGACACGAAAAATCAAAACACGAATTTTGTTTATTTGGATTTCTAGCACATGTTTTTGAATGATGTTCTGTTTGTTCTCTGTTTTCAAACAACTTGATTATCTGATCGAGAAGTTATTAGAAAAAAAGTAATTCAAGTTAAAAATGGTCGAGCTAAAGAAACAAAATCCCAAAGGCGATTTGGTTGCTTCGTCCAGCTTTTACAAATCTTGCGATTCTCAATTATTAATACATCCTGATGCTTATTTGGTCATCTTAAAGTCTGGAAACGAGGTTTCAATTATTTGTACAAAGACTGGTAGAAAAGTTGGAAGTATATTTAAAAATGAAACGGTTTTGTGCATATGGCTGTCAAATACTTCGGTGAGAAACATTATTTCTTTATTGTTCAAACCTTAAAGTAACGTGTGACTATTTTAAACCAAGGAGAGGGAAACTTTTGTGTTTTGTGTTACCTCGTCAGGATATTTGAAAGGGCACAGTCTGGCATCAGGTTTTGACGAATGTTTGAGAGAAGAGTTGCCACCACACCTCAAGTTTTCTTCGGTTTGTTTTGTAAGACCGGTGATCAACCAGGTATGAATTAACTCGTTTTTTGCTTCGGTTTAGGTTTGAAATATTATTTTTGTTTCAGAGCGAAAAGCTGTTGGGTTTTGTGACTGTGTGCAAGGAAGGAGGCGGCTCTTACCTTGTCCAATCAAAAACCTATCCTAAGTCAGAAACTTTAAGTTTCCATTATGTACAGAAGAATGGGGATAAATTTATGCTTGATTTCAATGAAAACATTATTGTAAAGCTTTGTAAGTTTCGTCGTATTTTTTTGCCAATATTTTCTTAACCCCAAAAATTCTACCTGAACATTACTTTTGAGGTGAAACTGTGCGTGGTAAGGGAGATGAACAAAGTCTCGTGTTTGCAGACCTCAATGGAATAAGAAAAAGTCTATCCTGTAAAGTTAGCAGGTACTAACATTAGACTTATTTTTACCAACATTTTTGCAAGTCTTGTTTTTATTTTTTAGAGATATGGAAATCACTTGTATCAAGTGCCCAAACACAGGGGAAAAGTTAGCACTCACAGGGTCGAAAAACGGGAGTATTTTGATTTGGAGAGTCAATGACGATTTGACTTATTTTACGTCGAAAGTTCATTGGCATTCACTCCCTGTCCGGACTTTAGCATTTTCCCCTGGTGATTATTTGTTTCATTTTTATTTAAATTCTGTTGCAATTAATCTGAAAGGAACACTTAACTGCCTTTTAGATGGTGTGTATTTTTATTCTGGAGGAGGCGAGGGAGCTATTCTGAAATGGCAAACCAAATCCACAAACAGAGTTGCGATGGTGCCCAGAATCGGGTGTGGCTTAGAGCATATAGTTGCAACACACTGCACCGTAGTGGTAGCAACTGAACACAATAAGCTTAAAATATTCAGTGGTAACCTGGAAGATGACTCTATGTTGACTGGACTGTCTACTGAATATCAACCCTCAGGTAAGGGATTTTAAGTTTTGAAATCCAATTGATTCTAGGTTCTACCTGCTTTCAAAATAATAATTTGTGAATGAAATACCATAAAAGGAATTCATTGGCACCACTTAACCAAGTCGATTGTCCTTTTGGGACCCCGCAAGACCCTACAATTTTTTGATCCACTCACTCAACATCAAAAGCTTTCCATGGAGGCTTCTCAGTTGGAAGATGTCCTTGGTGAACGAAATTCTAAAGAGCTCTCAGTATCCAAGTAAAATACTATGTCTATGGAAACTTTTTCTTTTATTCGTCTACCTCTTTTCCTTTTTAAGACTCGCCTTCATATCAGTTTCGAGCAATGGAAAGTGGCTTGCAACAGTGGAGACCAATTGGGACACTATGAATGGCAATTGTCTAAAAATTTGGAAGTTCTCTAACGAATCGGGACAGGTGATACGAATTTAAAGCGCCAAAAAAGATATATTGGCTCTTGTCACAATCATTTTCTTTGATTTTTGTTATGAAAAATCACTGGTTTTAAGGTAACCTTTGAGTGTAATACTCGTATCAACGATGTTCACAATGAGAGCTTAACTGGTCTCGACTTCATCAGCCTTCCTAAAAGCCAAGGTCTCCTCACATACAGCTGTGATGGACAATCAAAACTGTGGTGTGTAGATTCCGACTTATTTTGGAAGCCAGCGAGAACGTTCACGTATGTTAAAGCTACTCCAAGATGTGGTGATTGCAGCCAGGTGAGTCTTTTGATTTATCTAATTTTTTAAACCCTACAATCACTGCAAGATTCTTTACTCCAGGACAAAAGCACAATTGCCATCAGTTTTGATAATAAACTTACTCTCTGGAATGCTGAGCTCCTCTCACTTATCGCCACCTTGTCCACCAATTGCAACAAAGATCCTTACACAAGCTTGGCATTTGCTTCAAATAGCTCATTAATAGCTGCCGACCAATCTTCAATTCATAACTGGAACTTACTTACCAATACAATGACACATAAGATTTCTCTAACACAACCAAGAATCGTGAAAACTTTAAAGTTTCCAATGATTATCACCTCAGTTGGAATAATTCGGATTGATGAAAAGTCAAAGCTGGAATATCTAGCCAAAGGCATTTCAAATATAACAGGCCTGGCAATCAACGACAATCAGGTACTGAGAAATATTTTTCATCTCATTCATTTTATGAATATGTTGAATTTCTGTTCGTTCCAGTGCTATTTCCTTCAAACTCATTCGAAAACGAATGTTCTTCGACGCATTCAGATGACAGGACAAGACAAAGATGAGCAAATTGAAGCCTTTTCACCTGTCACTTACACCAATATCTTCCAAACGACTTCCATTTTGGGCAAAGTAAAGATGACCTCTGAAATAGATGTATTTCAACCCAAGTTTGGACCTTCGATGACAGCGTCGCAAATATCAAAACCTGTTTCAAGAAATACTTTAAGTATCCTTAAGCAATCTCTACCATCATAATGATTGTATTTTGTTAAATTTTTTTTTCTCAATTTACCATTCGTTTTTATTAGATTGGAAAAGGATGAGAATTTTTGTGGAAAGAAATTCTTTTGTATTTTAAACTTTAATTGGGAGAATCAAGATGAAAATTCTTCTTTGCTTGAAAATCTGAAGGCTGAAAAGCCTGATGAAATGTGCGCTTCTTTGAGAAATCACAAAATTGATCAAGCTGTGGTGCCTTAATGATGTTTTGATAAATTTCAGTCTGTCCGGTTGATTGTAGTAAAATCTTATGAAGTAAGTTGACATCAACTGGATAAGTCAAGCCCAAATGATCAGAGGCATCCCAATTCACGTTGCCCTGGAACTGCATGCCCGATGAAGGAATCAAAGTTGTGTTTTGAAGTAGAGACAGTTGGTGGGCCTCAAGAAAAAGGTCGCGAGGTGAACGGACCCTTCCAGTAAAGACATGAAGTCCGTATGTGTTGCAGAGGGTAACATCTATGAGGAATGTTTGGTCGCTCGTTGTGTGCCAGGACTGCATGGAAAATCCTCATAGCTATTTTCATTAAAGTCTTAATTATTTTGTCTCACTTTATCCCTTAAAAGGTTAAAAGCTTCGAGGGCATCGGCTTGGGTTGCCATCCGAACCAGAGCCTCACCAGTTGGATCACCCTAAAATGGGGGCTTTTTTTCAATGAAAATGTTTAAATTTGGTATAACTTACCATTTGAGTATAAATGAGATGGATTCCATGAGAAACTACTTTGTCGCAGTTCACCCCAAGGAAGCTGAGGACATCTCGGACCTCAACAGTTATTGGAAAGCCCCTCAACCTCAAGCAGTCTTGAACGTTAAAAAGTGTTTGGGTGGCTAAAAATCATTTAGATTTTATTTAATCCAGCCCCAAGGAAGACGATGTAAACAAAGAGCCTTGCGGTTACCTGTTTCTTTCAAAAATTCTTCTTGAAGTTTTTTCGTGTCCGGCAAGAGGCTCCTTAAAGTACGTGTCAAAAACTAAAATAGAAAATGGGTGGCTTTTTTCACAGGGTCTTGGTGGAGGTTTTGAGGTACCTGAGCAACCTCTGTGGAAGATGAATTAAAAAGTTCTATGTATCTTCTGCCCATCATGCTCTTTTGCTTTGACATTGCCAACTCAGCATCATAATCACTTTCAAACATTACAAAAGCCTCACCCGTCGACTTGCCATCGGGTCTCCTCAATATAAGGACACCCCCATCAGAGCACACCTGACATCCTGTCGTGCCTCTCGAGAAAAAGTCAACCTTTAAAAGTTAGGGTCATTGTTAGAATTGGGTCAGGTCAGCCTCTGACTTTTCCCTAAAATATGCTAAAATCCAATACTGGTCAGAGGAACCCCAGGTTAGGCCCTAAAGATTGTGTCAAAATGCAAAAAAAAAATTCCATTACTATTTCTTCATTGTTGGCTTGGAATGGGAGACCCCTCATCCTGAGGATAGCCCTTGAAGATGGATTAATGAAGTTTTTTGCCTCTGGACAAATTTGCATCAATAAAAAGTCATTCCAATGGATGGTTGTTGATGATGATGATCTGAAATGATGATGATCACCTTGTGCCAATGCTATCAGTCTTGGCAGTGCCAATAATGATTGTGCCTGTGTGAGAACCATGATGAAATCAAATCCAACAGCCTGGATTATTTATTTAGATGGAAACTGTAATGAAAACTTGTTTGACTTCTTATACAATCTTGCCACATGTTGTTTAACAAACTGACTGAGAGAAAATGTCTTTTTTCTCGATTTTCAATACTAATCCAACAAGTCTTGAGCTCTTCCTGATAAGCACCATCTGTCTGACCCTAAAGATTTGTAGATGAAAGAAAGTCATGTCTAAAAAAAATAAGATAAGACATGTGATCTCCTGGGCTAAAAAGAAAGGAATATTTCCCTTGGGAGAATGTACCATGAAATGAGATGATCCTGCTATCACATCCCTGGATCTTGGATTAGAAAAAAAATCACATGATTTGTATTCTTTTTTTATTTTATTTTATTGCTCAAGCTCGATGATTTTCTTTCCAAAATCTAAACAAAGTTTTGACATCATTCAGCAAAAAATCGAGTTTTTTTTTTGCAGAGATTTTGGCTTTGTTTGGCAGAGACTTAATAATTTTCTCAATGTTTAATAATGTTAAGGTTTATTAATTCTGAAAATTCTGCAATGTATTCCATGAGGATATTGGTGGAAAAAATTCTCGTTTCATTGTCCTCACTGTATGAATGAAGAAAGAAGGGTTGAAATTATAGTAAAGTCTTATCACAAAATCGCAAGAAAGTCTCAAATTTGGTTGAATCACAAAAATTTGACTTGCTGAATAGATCAGACAATCTCTTGTTGGGTTCAATGAAGTGGATCAAATGGCTATTACAGTGCCTCTGACAGTAAAAAGTAAAATTTCAAGTTATCTGAAAAAAACTTTGCAAATGGCAGCAGAAAGGTCAAGGAAATTTGTCCCTTTTGAACCTGAAGTTTCTTGTCTGTTAGCTGTTATTTGAAACAATTTCAAAACTGAAAAGATGGTAACGGTGATGATCGATCCATCAAAGTAGTCTAAAATTCTCAACAACCATGATGTTCACATGCCTGAATAATGCAGCTTTTATAGTGAGATAAGCAGGGCACGTCGGGGGTCACTCATGCTCCTCGATGATATCAGATTTTACTATGATCTGTAGATTTTAATCTTGTTGTCCATCTCAGAGTACTGGCAGAACGAGCACTTGTCGATAAGATTAATGCATTTAGAGCAGTAGTGATGGCCACAACCCAAAACCCATTCCATCCCTCGGCCAAAACATATTCCGCATTCAACTCGCTCTTCTTCGTCTTTGAGCTGACCTTCAAGAAAACGATTGCGTGAACGAAGCTCGCTGTTTTCATTTAGAAGCTGCATGTAGGAATTGATGTCAGGTAACCTTTGAATAAAATGAAAATCACACGGGCTCTTTTTGGTGTTTCTTATTAAAGTATACAAACCCTTGAAGCCTTTTCTCAGGACGTCCAACGTCTGGGATAGGCGTCTTTGGACTAGGGGGAGGAATCTGTCACGAAAAATGTCTCTAGATGAAATCACTGTCTCGAGTTCCCTTTTAAATTCGATACCTCGTTTATATTGTGAATGGGAAGCACTGGCCATCTTGGGTGAAGGGACCTCAAAGAATAGTCAAGCTGCTTTAAAAGATCTGCACCAAAAATTTCCAAAATACGGGGCCTAATAAAGAAATTACTATGTAAGGATATGAGTTTGTGTGAAACGAGTATCTAAAAGTGCCTTTTTCATCAAAAAGTATAATGACAATAAAGACTCACAAGCTTTTTACATGCAGTGGCTGCCTGCCATTGGGTTACTAAAGCAAAAAAGGCTGCCGAACAGGAAGGCTTTTTAAGCTTATTTTGCAACATGGCACACTCAACTATTCTTGTTTCCTAATCAATATTAAGTTATCTCACCTTAAATCAATTAATGCCAATAACATTTCATTCTTTCTGTGAATGAGCAGATCTTCGAACAGAGAAACGAGAAGCTTCCAAATGGTATCTTTGAGATCGTTATTGGGGGATACCAGCCAGAAGAGCAGAGGAATAGCAGTGAACTTCGCCTCAACGCTCTCAGCCTAAAAATCATGGAAGATTTTTTCGATGGCTTCCTTAGAAGAACAGTTTATTCAGTTACCATTTTGATTGACTCTTCAAGAAGTCTACTTTTAGCCCCTCCTGATAAACTTAGAGCATGAATTTGCGCCTCTGGACTTAACATCAACCCCTTGTTCTCGTACAACACTTTAAACTTAAGAATTTCAAGCTCAATATCCTCATCTTCGAGCGACATCATGATGATGATGTTGATTTAAGGAATGTCAAACTGTGACCTGATTGCTGCTGGCAGTTGAACAGTCTCATCATTCTCGTCAACCATATCAATTGGGCTGAAAGGGAAGGCGAAATTCTGCTTAGCTCTTGTGATGCTCCATAAGGATAGTTTCGAATATATACCTGACAACAGCTGGTGGGTCTCATTCCTATGATCTCTTACCGTAAAATGTGACACTCGAAGTTATCAGCAAACGTAATCACTAAAAACTCCTGTTCAGTCAAGAAATGTTTATCTATTGGACAGTCTTAAGAAGCTTTTGATATCAATCTTGTAATAAAATATGATCAGAATGAATGATTTCCTTTAATCGTTTAGAGGCTATTTGAAACTAAGTAATTACTTTATAAAACACATTTCTAATCGTAGCACGACCAATCTTGTAACTTTACCAAACTGAATTAGTACTGAAAATTGTTGTTTTTATTAATTTTAATTACAATTAAATAATCCGACTATAGGAGAATGCCACCTTGGGTTTGATCACAAAATTGCGTCATCTACTAAACAAGCCTTCTTACATGTAACGAAGAGTACATCAAAGGTTTCTACAAGCAAAAATTTGTTCATTACGTATAAGGCTATGAAACAACTTTATGGGTTATTAACAAATATCTTGAGTCATTGCAGAAAGAGAAGAGTCTTCAAAGATTATACTTCAAGACTGGGAAATAAATGAGTTGACCAATAATTTTCCACAGTTTGTTTGCATTTGAAAGAGAGAAGCACATTATTTATTCTAAAAATAGTTCCTTTTCCTACTTCAGGAAATGTTAGGAACTTAATTGGACTTTCTTGATAACTGAAAACTTAAATTAACGTTGATTAAACAATCATTTCTAATTAACAGCTTAGGCCTATAGCTAGTAATGGCAAGCATATTTTAGTTTGATTGAGCTGATTGAAAGCCAAGTCAGATGGGCCTCTATTACAGAACCTTTACCCACTACCATAATAGGAAATGCTTCAATTAAAAATCAAATTCATCCAAAAAAGAATGGAAACAATGTTAATCTTGGAATAGAGCATTTTCCTTACCTTTTTTTGCTGCAATTATGTGATAAACAAAGTAAACAAAGTAACTGATATGAAGCCTGTCATCGAGTAAAGTTCCTAGTAAATTTTAGTTTCTCAAACTTATTTTTAAACCAAACAGCTGTTTAAGCCGCTTTTCCGCATCCTCTTCCTTTTTCGCCGAGCCCTGCGTGAGGTAAGAATACCAGAGTACAAATTTAATAGATTTGACATATTTTATTACCTTAGTTCCATATTGAGAGACTAGATTTTTGTTTGCCTGGGTGTGTATGTAGGGTCCATTTTCATCATTCGTGATGTACTATTAGAGGTTGAATCACGTTCTAACTCTTGCTCCGTAAAAAAACAGTGGGGCTTGGTTTGAGATGCACATCAAGCATCATTAATTACTCAATGAGCATTTACAGTGTCGATGTATAGTTTTAGGGTCTATCTGATTTAAAAGAACAAAATTTAATATTTGACCATAGTTTTTATTGCTTTAGCCTCCTTTGTTGTTGCTATCTGTCACTCTCAATCTTCAAGATGCCCAAGGAAAAGACCCACATTAACATTGTTGTCATTGGACATGTCGACTCAGGAAAGTCCACCACCACTGGTCACTTGATTTACCAATGTGGTGGAATTGACAAGAGAACAATTGAGAAGTTTGAGAAGGAAGCTCAGGAGGTGAGTTATGTTTTTGTCTTTGACCTTTAAGTGATAAATAGAGAAAAATATTCCCTGCCCTTTTGCGACCTAAAATGTTCAACAAATGGTTTGTTTCTTTTTCAGATGGGCAAGGGCTCTTTCAAGTATGCCTGGGTCTTGGACAAACTAAAGGCAGAGCGTGAGCGTGGTATCACTATTGACATTGCATTGTGGAAATTTGAGACACCTAAATTCTATGTGACCATTATTGATGCACCTGGTCACAGAGATTTCATCAAAAACATGATCACTGGTACTTCTCAGGCTGACTGTGGTGTTCTCATTGTCGCAGCAGGTACTGGAGAGTTTGAAGCTGGTATTTCCAAGAATGGCCAGACCCGCGAGCACGCACTCTTAGCTTACACCCTGGGAGTTAAGCAGTTGATTGTCGGTGTCAACAAGATGGACTCAACTGAGCCGCCCTACAGCCAGACACGCTTTGAAGAAATTCAGAAGGAAGTCTCAAGCTACATCAAGAAGATTGGTTACAATCCGGCTACAGTTGCCTTTGTTCCCATTTCTGGGTGGCACGGAGACAACATGTTGGTGCCATCCAGCAACATGGGGTGGTACAAGGGCTGGGAAATTACTCGCAAGGAGGGCAAAGCTAATGGAGTCACCCTTTTGGAGGCTCTCGATGCAATTGTCCCACCAGCTCGTCCCACAGACAAGCCTCTGAGACTGCCCCTTCAGGATGTCTATAAAATTGGAGGTATTGGAACAGTCCCTGTTGGTCGAGTTGAAACTGGCATTATCAAGCCTGGAATGGTTGTTACCTTTGCCCCTGTCAATCTTACTACTGAGGTCAAGTCTGTTGAGATGCACCACGAGGCTCTTCCTGAGGCTGTCCCTGGCGATAATGTTGGCTTCAATATCAAAAATGTTTCTGTGAAGGATATTCGCAGAGGATATGTTGCTTCTGACTCAAAGAGCAACCCTGCTTTTGCTGCGAAAGACTTCTTAGCCCAGGTCATTGTTTTAAATCACCCTGGTCAGATTTCAAACGGATACTCCCCTGTCTTGGATTGCCACACTGCACACATTGCTTGCAAGTTTGCCGAGATTAAAGAAAAGGTTGATCGTCGTACTGGTAAGAAATTCAAATTTCCTTTCCATCTATTATTAATCCCTATTAAATATTTCGGGTTTTTAACAGGTAAATCCACAGAAGATAATCCTAAGTTCATCAAGTCTGGTGATGCTGCCATTGTCAATTTAGTCCCATCTAAGCCCATGTGTGTTGAGGCATTCTCTGACTTCCCACCCCTGGGTCGTTTTGCCGTTCGTGATATGAGGCAGACTGTGGCTGTAGGAGTCATTAAGTCAGTTGCTGCAAAGGAAGTTTCTGGAACCACCACCAAGGCTGCCCAGAAGGCTCAAAAGAAGAAGTAAAGCAACCTAGATTCTCTCAAATTCGCAAATAGATATAGTGGTCTGAAATTGAGCTTTAAATTTCGATGACTACAATGATGAAACAGTTTCCTTTCCTCGTCCTAATTTTCCTATTTCACCTCAACTTTGGTTTGATACTGATGGTATCGAATAAGTGAAAGAGCAATAAATGTTACGTTTCAAATGATGTTCAATTTATTCGTAATCATTAATTGGTTAAAAAGGATTTTAGCTTTGAAAGCGCTTTTTCATGCTTTTGGCATATAAGGTACCTTAGGGCCTTGAATGGTGCGGGTCCCATGGTACCTCAGCCGGGTTGTAAATCGAAAGTTTATTAAATTTAGCAGGGATTAATATATAAGAAGATGGACCTTTTTTCAGTCTTTATCCAAAGCATAGCGCTCTAATGTACTAACTTCCCTAGTTTTCTATGGTCCTGAATTTTCAGAATGTAAACAAACTAAACTCACGTTGACGTCTTTCAAAGTTTTGACTTTGACTTAATATTTGGTCGAGTCTATCGTGCATTCCTAGATTTTTTCTGATAATTAAAACTTAAAATCTAGTTAAAATGCCACGTGAAATCAAGGAAATCAAGGTAAATTTCTGCTGATGATTTTGCTGCTATTTATTTTCATGGTTATGCTCAAATGGAAGTCTCATGTGCTTTGATTTTAACTAGGATTTCTTGATGAAAGCCCGTCGAAAAGATGCAAAAAGTGTCAAAATCAAGAAAAATGCTGATAATACAAAGTTCAAGGTGAGGTAGAGTGTTTTAAAATACTGAGTTTGCTGCAGTCATTCTCTACTAACAACTGTTGAGATTGAAATTATTCTAAAGAAAAGTCTTCAGGAGAAAAAAGTTTTGCCACAAGACGTTTCAACCAATAAATTTCACTAGGTGCGGTGCTCAAGGTTCCTATACACTTTGGTAATAAAGGATAAAGAAAAGGCAGATAAACTTAAGCAGTCCCTTCCACCAGGTTAGTTTTCTCCTTTACTTAATACCATTGTGAACCAAGACTGACATATGGTCTTCGATTTTCTTACAGGCCTTCAAGTCAAAGAGTTAAAGTAAGCTCCGAAAGACTCAAGCTGCTCCAAATATTTCTTGTTGAAACGGTTGTTCCATTGGAAATAAACTTTAGTTTATATGGTTTGGCTATACCGGTGTTTATTTCCAAAAATTGCCATAAGCTCTACCGTTGCATCTATCGTCTATACCCGAGCAGATGGTTATACTAGTCTGAATTATAACATGCTCATTCACATCAAATAGCTAAAGAAAGAAGCCTACGTTCAGGCTAACAGTTTCAATTAAAAAACAGGCGAAATCGTGGAGTAGTTTTACTTGCGTAAATAAATTTTAGTTACTCATTTAAGTAAAGATAAACAGGATAGAAAAAGGAACGTTAAATGTGTCTCATGTACACTGCATGGCATCTGGTTTCAAATGACAAAGAAGGTCGAGAAGGGCTTATCGATGGCAGCCTAAAGCGATACCCACGAAGTCTTCGTACTGAAGCGTTGCAGCTCCTCGCATCTCGCGGTCACGTGAGCGAAATGAATCTGAAATATATTACAGAAGTTGTTAGCAAACAATAAAATTGGAATCAATCTTTTGGGCGTCACCAGTCAATCTCTTGATTTGCACCATCGAAATGATGAAATTATCCAATGTTAGCTTCCTGTTCCTTGGGTCGAATTTTGTAAGAAGGTTTTGAACGAAGGTTGGACTGAAACGGTAACCCATTTGAGCGAGAGCTGAAATAGAGTAGTTTAAAACATTTTGTTTGGTCTTTTTTGAATTATCTTCAATTGTGTGTTAGATACAATAAAATACCAAGAACTCCTGAACCCAATGCTTTAAACTGTTTTAAAAGAAAAATCTCACAAAACATGGGGTTAGAAGGCAGTGCTCGAGTATTATAATTTTAATATCGACAGACGGCGATGTAACAAAACGTTGAAAAAGGCCGTTATTAGTTTAAGAATGACGAGTGATTAAAAAAACATGCAAAACGAAACGAGGCCAGCAGTGACCATTGAAAATAACTTAAGCAATGTGACATCTATAGCGGAGTGGACAATTATGATACTGATTTCTGAAGAGGACTTTTTTTTGTTTGAGTGCGCAACAATGAGCCAAAATCCTCATTTACCTTTTTCAAATTCAGTTTGTTCAATCCGCCCCGATCTGTCAATGTCAAAGGACTCAAAAACTGCCTTCCATTGATTAATAAAATTGAAAAGGTCTTGGAATTCGTTCAAATCAATGGATCCAGTCGAGTTCTGGTCAAATAGGTCTGTAATCAAAAGCAACCCTTTGTTAGTGAGAACGGTACATTTAAATGACTCACCCCGTGAAAGCTCATTGAATTCGATGTAACCAGATCTATCATTGTCGATACTTTCAAAAAGAGCTTTCCACTGATTTATGTAGTTGAACAGGTCCCCAAATTCGTAGATATCTATTGTTCCTGTTTGATTTCTGTCGAACATATCTGTTTGATACGTTCAAGTTGAAATAGTTAATAACTTCAATTAATAATCTGCCATATTACACTAGAAAACTGTTGAATTTAGGGATCTTTTTTTGGTCAGGAAAGCCAGACCTGGGGTCAAATACTTCAAATACAAAACTATGATTCATTTTACTTTTTTTTTTTTACAAAATAATCAATCAATAAAAGCATTGATGATATTAGCCAGACATAACTTATCTGTATTCTGAAGAGCATTTTCTTATCGTTTAATGACAACCATAAAATTATGCCAATTCAAATAAGCACCGCTTTCTTACCAATCATAAGTTTGCACGCCTCCTCACTAAAGTTACTCCAGTTTCCATTCACCAGGGCTCTTTTGAGCTCTGGAGCAGTAATTTGGCCTGAATTGTCTTGATCCAACAGCCCGGAACCATGACGCAATATTTGGATTCACCTGAATTGATATAAAATGAGTCATTGTGAATCAGCTCTTTGTCAAAAACAAAAGTAAATAGTTTAAACTTGCCGAAGGCTGACCATAAGGAGAATAAGATCCTGGCGGTGGTGCAGCAGCCCCTGGGTAGCCTGAGGAAAAAGATTCAAATACAACCATCGTGGCCTTTCTTCATTTTTAGTTGCTAGAAAAATGCAAACCTTGTTGGGGTGGAGGAGCTCCAGGATAGCCACTTGATTGCGGAGCTGACCCCGGATAGCCTCCAGACGGCGGTGCCGATCCAGGGTAACCTCCAGATTGAGGTGCTGCCCCAGGGTATCCTCCAGAGTAACCTCCTGGAGGAGCGCTGCCAGGATAGCCCCCACCAGGTGCACCTCCAGGATAACCTCCCTGAGAAGGAGGATTTCCAGGATACCCACTTCCAGGGTAACCGCCTTGAGGTTGTGCTGCTCCTGCGTAACCTCCCACTGAATACCCTCCAGGATAACCACTCTGTACACAATATTGATGTTCTATCCAATTTTAAATTTATTATAGTTTGATTTCATTAGTTTACCTTTCCGTCCATAGTTTTCTTCCTCTTTCTCTTTTACAAACTTATGCTTTTGAACTGCTTAATCGCAATGGAAGACAGACTCATGACTCACAACAAATTTATCTGTACAAAATGTAAGACAAATATAAACGTTGACGTTGCGCGCATTGAACAACGCAAAACATTTTCCAAAAATGCTGCTGTTTAAAAAGCCGAGTGGGGAACTTTCGAACTAGATTTAGGAACTTTTTATTAAGTTCCTAAGCTGAAGAAGGTAACGCAACCTCTCAAGCATCTTTCAAAGGAAAAGATCTTTATTCAGAATGAAAAATATTTTTCCAAAAAGTTAATGAAAGCACTGTAATCATTTTTGAACTTATCTTTTATTTCTAAGAAGCATGCACAACAAAAACGCAATCTTAAAATATAAACATTCAGATCTGTAAATGGGCTGATAAGTTCCTCCTTTGGTTGGATGGGGTAACGAACAGGTATACACTGATTATGCTAGATTTCAAACTCATAAAGGATATTTGTGCTTTCAAAGAGTCAATATTCGACTTGAGATTCTAGATTAAGAGGCCAAAGCTGACACCTTCTGACTTAAGTTGGTCTTTGGTAGATTTCAAACAAACTCTTCTTAAATTTCGACATAACAAATATATAGAAATCGTGGCAACAGTTTTACATAAATGAATTGCTAATAAGGCAACACGTGTGCCCCTAGCAGCAAAATGCATACAAAGTCACATGTATGTGAGGTCACAGATCGATTTTGTGAATGAGAAACAAGACAAGGGTTGATATACTAGAGGAGAGAACACCCAGAGAAACATCCATTTCCCATGTTTTGTTTGTGCTGGCCGCGGCGACGTTCCTTCTGAAAAGGGGTATTTTTTTGAGGATTATCATGGTTGGCTGTTTACAAACCATTCAACTCTAGCAACTTACATCCTTTTTAATTTCTTTTACTAAAGTGTAGAATGCATCGTCCACACCCATACGTGTTTTGGCAGAGGTTTCGATGAAGGGGATACCAAAATTTCTTGAGGCCTCTTTTGCTTGCTCAACATCTATGTTTCTGGTCGGCAAGTCACACTTGTTACCAACAAGAACCATAGGAACCTTGAAGAAAATTTGAGAATCACGACTTAAAGGTTACCGCAAGAGAAAAAAAGACAAAAGAATATTATACTGCAACCAAAAAGAGTGGCTCAAAATGAACAGCTCAAGAAACTTGACCCAACAAAACTAATTCACAAACCTCATCAGCATCTTTGACCCGTTTTATTTGTTCCCTGTACAAGGAGATGTCTTCAAAGGATTTGGCATTGTTGATGGCAAAAACGAGCAAAAAACCTTCGCCCGTTCGCATGTACTAAAAATGAGTTTACTCTTAATAACGGACAAGTAATCTAGGATGTATTTTCAGAATTTGTCTGTCATCATAATTTAGAGGTAGATCTGTTTGTAAGTACCTGATCCCTCATGGCACTGTACTCTTCTTGGCCTGCGGTATCCAAAATATCCAGCAAGCACGTTTCGCCATCAATGACGACCTAACAGAGAGAGAGAGCACCTTTTCACCTTTACGCATTCATTTAAAACACCACAGAGGATTTGCTCACTTGTTTTCGATAGGAGTCTTCAATGGTGGGATCGTATTCGTCCACAAAATGGTTCTGTATGAGCTGAATGGTAAGGGCACTTTTACCAACGCCACCAGCTAGAATACAAAAAAACCCAACCTGTTCACCCTATAAAAACTTGCACAACTTTTTCAACTTACCCCCAACAACCACCAATTTATATTCTGTCATGGTCGTTGTCAACTTGGTGTGATTGTCACTCTAATAGATTCAACAAATCTTAAAATTCCTTGATAAACACAAACAAGGCATAATTTTCTCCTTCTCACTTTCAAATGAAATATTCAAAAGTATTGATTAGGGGGGAATTTAGATTTCAGTCGAGATCGTGCGACAGCAAAGACGTCTGTCTGTCAGTACATAAAATTGTTTTGATTCGATTTTCAACCCCGAGAATTTCTCGGAGCACAAAGAAGCTTCTTCTACGGCTCTACTCCAAACATTTCGTCACTCAATATGTACCTTAATTCTCTTTTGGAGCATACCTGTATGTAGTTTTTTCCTTGCACACATTTTTCCCCGGCCCAAGCTGGAAGTGACACACAAGAAGCGCTCCGGTAGCGCGCTGCGAAATAAAGATAAAAAGTAGGACGTGCCCCCTTGATCCCCCACTTCCTCTTCGTCGTCTCTAGGCTCTAGCTCGTTCTCTTTGAAACATCCTCTCTTTTCAATCATTATACCGGTATGTTGCGCTCGCACTCTGCATCTGGCGGCGGCGCTGGTGGCAGCGGCTGAGAAAATCCAGAGCGGGGAAAGTGTTCTTTATAGAGATCATCTTGACGCGGCATAGAATTATAGGTGCCAAAGAATTCTGCCGTTGCGGTCAACTATAGAGGGGATTCAAGAGAAAGCGTTAAAAATATGGCAAAAAAAATCCATAGATTTCTGTGGGGATCATTATCAGAGACACTTCTGGCAACTGTTGAGAAAAAAATTACATTTTTGAGAAAAGTTTCTTTCATGACTAGTGTTGGGGTTGAGCGGTAAGGTTAATTATCTTTATTTTTTCAAGGTACTTAGCATTGTCTTTTTCAAATCAATCTCAAAAAAATTCTCAACGTGATTCGTGGATATTTAGATGTTAGCTGACGACGAGAGATGAGTTTTTCAAATCTACTGCAAGTCAAAAATGATTGTTTTTTTGCTCACGCAACCTTTCTTTGTTCAGCAGCTAAAGGTAGATTTTCTATAGTCAAGAAGATTTAAATTAACTTCACAAACAGTTAAGAATGTATAAACAAAATTCAAAATATTTGTACTTTAAAGCTTGGGATTGGGAGTTCCTCTTCCGCTTTCGACCGGACAGCACGTGCTGGGGTCCTCTGAGAGAAAAATTGACGATCATTTTTCTTGGAAGAGGTTACCCCTCCGCTTTCAACAGGATAGCAAGTGCTGAGGACTCACCTTTCCAAAAAACCAGACTTTTTGGAAAATACTCCATCACATGGTAGATAAAATCTACTTTTGTGAGCAGTAAAACTCCAGCATAGACTCTGAGCTGCGGTCAGTAACTCCAGCAATAGACTACTGAGCTGTGGATAACGAATTCAGCAAAGACTTTTGAGCTGTTAACAACAAATTCAGCAAAGACTTAAGCTGTGAACAACAAACTGTTGATCAGCACCTACACCA
>Ga0194133_10003708_pt1 | contig 21383 bp, 21 predicted proteins | sample TA2KigOf40mmetaG_FD_155448 | JGI IMG/M metagenome (GOLD analysis project Ga0194133, IMG submission 155448) | Freshwater microbial communities from Lake Tanganyika, Tanzania - TA2015055 Kigoma Offshore 40m | ecosystem: Environmental > Aquatic > Freshwater > Lake | place: Tanzania: Lake...
AGAGAAGGGCTCCTGAAAAAGCTTCTACCCTTCGTTGACAAGCGAGGAATCCTTAGGTGTGTCACTCGATTGGCAGGGAACAATAGCCTACCTTATGGAACAAAGTTTCCCATCATTCTGACAGCTCAGGACCCGCTCACACGACTCCGGGTTGCTCATTACCACTTAAAATTCAAACAATCAATGAGACCATCTCGCGTTGGAGAAGGAGTTAGGAGTGGCTAACACCCCCCGTAACCCACCTTCGGACAGAATGGGACATGCTGAAACAAAGGTTGAAAGAGGCTATGGCAAAGGTTGTCGTAGCAACCCCATCATTGACAGCATCAATGGCTTCGGCCGCTACAGGTAAAAACCGAGGATACACCATACTAATTTTCAGCAGGCAAGATGTTTTGAGAGGCTGACCTGAGCTGCCCAGCCTTGAAGAGAAACTCCTCAGGGCAAAACGATTGCTTCCTGAGCTTCTCCAACCATAGGGCAGCTAGTTTAAGGTGTCGAAGAAGGATAGAAAAACCGTCATACAGTTTTCCCACACTGGTGGTATCAATTGCCTCCAGGATTGAACGCGGGGGGAAAACGATTGTACAACAGCCTGTGCGTGCCAAACCTTTTCAGTTTATCTGGTCATCATCCTTGTTTTCCCCTCTTCCAATAGGGAATCCCACTCAGATAAACTACTGACTTGCATGGTGCTCCAGTTTCTATAAATTGATAAGGGCTTAAAATCCGTTTTGCAGAACAGTAAAAATAGACCAAAAGCCAGTTTTATGCTGGCATGCTATTCAAAAGTTGGATTTTCAAGAAATCAATATTTTTCACATTCAGAATTATTTTTATCAATGAATCAGAAAAGACTGACAACTTCTCCAAGCTTCAACGCTTCAAGAAATTCAACATGACTTTGAATCTTACTTCCTTCCCGAATGCATGCCCCATAGCATGACTCCAACATCACCATTGATGCTTCAACAAATCAATGGCAAAGACTATTTTGGAGACATTTCCGATGAAGAAGCTATGTACCTGTGGGTAAACATTTTTAGTAAGAAGAAAGGAGATCTTTAAAGTTTCAAATCAACAAGAAGTCTAAATTGCCATGTCCGAGTTACGTATAAAAACAAAACTCCAATTACCACTGAACAATTCTTTCCAATGCCTACTTTTTCATTCGAACGTTTTGTTGATGAAAATACTGTTGAAGTGATCTCAGGTGCCATCATTGGTCATGGCTTCCCGAGACCAGTTGAAATTGGAAAATTGCAAAAGTACAAATAACCACTTTCTCCAAAGTTGACATCCCTCACATAGTTGCTTGGACACACGTGGTGATTGTTTGTCAAAGCGGCAGTGACGCCACTATATAAATTTGGAGTAGTGTCACCAAACGTCAGATTTGTCCCTAATGAAGCTGGATGCAATACAGACATAGTGGAGGCAGATATAATCTTCAAGAGACATATTCCAGAATATCTCCCTATAGTTGGTCAGAAAGTGATTGTGAACTACCCTGGGATCCCAAAGATCTGCAACAAGTGTTACAAAATGGGTCATACCAAGAGGAATTGCAGATCTAACCAAGTGTTCAAAGAAGTAAATGTGGTTCAAAGGTGACAGCTGAGATCTTCTGTACTATGATCTTTTGCCCAATGCAAGTTCGCCATCACCAGTTCGCCCAATGCAAGTTTGCCTAATCAAGTTCGCCAACCATGCAAGGTTGGCGAACTTGCATTGGGCGAAAGATCCTAGATCCGAGGTCTTCAAAATGGCAGCTTTTTTATCCCATAACTTTACAAAACTTGCCATATATTTATTTTGAATGAAAATTTTGCTATCATATATACACCTGTGCCAATATGCACTCAAGTTTGTACTGCAAAATTTCCATGATTAAATAAATTACTAAATTTTAAAATAGAGTGAAAAACTCAAAAAATGCACCTAAAATATTTGGCGAAAAGTTTCACAAAACTCAATCCATTGCAATAAAAAAATTGAGATTTTGCCACAACAAAAGTACAAATCTTTGAGATGATTTGGGAAAAAAGAAGCAAATGTCAAAAGCAGTCATAGTTTAATTCCCTTATCTAATGATACATTATTAAAAAAAACTTGTTTTCAACAAAGTTTTCATGGTCTTTATACCCTACGTACAGTGCATGAAAATCTTTTGACTTTTCATTAAAAGTTAATATCTATGTGAAAAAAAAGATAATTTTGCAACAACACAAAATCATTCTAGCGTTATTTTGATGTAAAAAAGTTTTTAAAATAGCCTTTTATGTCAAATAAGATGAAAATTAGTGTACATTATATCTTTATACATTGATTTTGACAAATGAAAATTAGAACGAGGCATTGAACATGTTTCTAAGAAGCGCCCTAAATGTTCATCTTTGGAGAACTGGATTTTACATTCATACACTTTTTGTTGAGAAAAATAAGACCTTTTAGCTTTATCAAATAGCAAATCAAGAAAGATAATCTTCTTAACTCACTTCATGAATAAACATGTTTAGTTGGCAACTGTTTCAAATGGGTCAGCTTGTGTCTGGATGAGATCAAAATCCTGACGTCAATAAAAATTAGACTGATAAGAATATATTTTCTAATGCAAGATTGATAAGGTTTTGAAACAGTCTTGGAACGTGAGGTCCAAAAGAGATTGCTATTTCATTGATAAGACAGAGGTTGTGAGATTTTGGAATCAGGATAGAAATAGTGAAATAATGTCTGACTTTTGTGCTGTTTGTGGAGACAAGGCTTCAAAGTGGAGATATAGCCAATATAGTGCAACTTCTTGTTTTTCATGCAGGTAATTAAGTTCAAGAACATTGAAAATGTTAGCTCTTTTGTCAGTGTTTTATATTGAGGCACCCACACATTTGTCTTCTTTTTGCTGACTCGTTGCGCAGACTATTCGAGAATAACGCAACCTCAATTTAAAAATTAATGCATCTCCCTCATTATTGCAGTTGCAGACTTGAAATTTTGTGTGAAGCTGTGCTTCATCATGCTTTTTCCCAATGTTTCTTGAAATTTATATTTTACTATATATTTTTCATTAAGGAACCAAGGTTGAGGTTGCGTTATTCTTGCACAGTTGGCGTAACGAGTTGGCAAAAAGAGGACAAATTTGTAGGAGCCATAAAATAGTAGTATAAAATTAAACCAATTCTTTGAGTTTTATTCAGAGCAATAATAAAAAAACAATAAGATTTTTTAATATTTTTAAACTTTAAAGGACTTTCTACCGACGTTCAGTTGAAAACAAAGTTTTCAAAAAATACAAATGTCGATCCAGATCTTTAATAATTGGATTTTGTGAAATTACAATAACATCCAGGAAAAGATGTGCTTTTTGCAGGTTCACTCCAGACTTATTGAATCAAATTTTCTGTTCAATTCATGATTATATTGCACGATTACTAATGTACATTAACAGGTACAAAAAATGTCGCAGAGTTGGTATGAAACATGGACAACCTCATTGGGAACAGGAAGATACACAAGAGTTTGATTTAGAAACTGAATCTCCTGTGAAAGACTGCAATGATGAAGCTTTAAAATTGAAGCCATTTGAAGAACGTCAAGCAAGCCATGATTCCAAATTAATCAGACAAGATTTTGAAGTCAAAAGTCCCCGAAGCCTTGAGCGCCCACAAAGGATAATCACAAGCATGGACACCAGTATGGAGAATGACCAATTCTCAAGTTGCTCAATGGGAAGCCAAATGATTTATGATGAAGAGGTTAAAAGCCCCACTGACCCTCAACAAGGTGCTTTTGTTGATCATTTGCTCTCACATTTTGACACCCCTACCTTTGAGGAAGAGACTTTTGATGTGTTTGAAAATCTTCAGAATCAAAACGATCTTATTCATGAAGCAAATGCAGTTTGGAGCACTTTTCATCAAGCACAAGGTGTCTTAGGAGATACTGAAACTTCTATGGACCATAACCAGCCAAGGAAATGTGATTTCACCAACCAGGATGATGAGAATGAACGGATTCACTTTGAGCACATGATGCACATCCCAAATCCACCAAAAATTGCTTTCACAATTGAAGAAAAACTTTATGTAGAACGTCTGGTTCAGATTGACAAAGAATCCAAAGTACCTTTGAGGGATAATATTAAAAGCCTTGGAAGCAGTATGATAAAGCAAGTGAGACAGAAAATTACCAAAACTAAAAATTTTCCCTACTTATATATAAATGATTTTTTTTTCAGTTTATTACATCTGTAATTACAGGAAGACCATTAAATTTTTCAGCAGTTTGTTGGGGTTATGCCTGTGCCATACAAGTAACAACTTTTGAAATTGTAGTATAACCCTGTAAAAAATGTTTCTTATTGGCCATTTCAGAAACTTACTCGATTTGCAGTTGGTATTCCAGAATTCATTGATGCTACCAAAGATCAATCAGACAACAAAAAATGTCTGCTCATTCACAACATAGACCCAATGTTTAACATCAGAAATGCATTTTTCTTTCAAGATGATACACAATCGATTCTTTGCCAACTAGACAGATTTGGGATTTTCGAAATGGAGCTTTTGGAGAGCTTGTCAACAGTTTTTAGAGGGATTACAGCAAATGTTAAACCCATGGCCTGGAAACAATACTTTGTCACACCATGGGCTGATTCTCTTGATCAGGAAGAGAAGGTGGCCAAATTTTGACTTTTGTCTAAACTGTTTTTGACTGAGTTAGTTTATTTAGTATGAAAGTTTGATGGCCTCACTTCATAACCTGAGCCTAGACCGAGAAACAACTTGCATTCTCTCAGCTGTTGCCCTTTTCAGTACTCAAAGCATTTCTCAAAGTCAACTCACTGTGCCATTGGAAAATTTTAGAAAACATCAGTATGGCTTTGCTCTTCTGGTAAGTTTAAGTGCTTTCCTGACAATGGTATTTATGTCTCTTGAAATGAACATTAACACTAATATAAGCAAATGCTTTAATTAAAAATTTTGGTACTTTCAGCTTTACAGGTACTTAATGGCTTCCCGAGGAGAAAATGTAGCTCTAGCAATTTTTCCAGGCTTTCTTTCAACTCTGACAAAACTTCGTGAAATGTCAGAAATCTTAAAAAATAAAACAATAAAGATTGGTCCATCTCCTAATGTTGAGGAACAATTGGATTTAATCATCTATGGAGCATCCTAACATGAATCAAAAAGACTCTTGCATTTCAATTTGTAAACAATTTTTAGTTATAAAATGAGATATTTTTCAGAAAATATATAATGTTTCTCTGTTTTTGGTACCAACAAAAATTCTAATTAGATAACAAACATCCTTTGGATTTCATGTCATTTTATTGTAGATTTATTCATTGTTCATAAAGAAACAATTCTTTTCAGACTTCACAATCCTTTCATAAAAACAGAGTTTCTTGCACATTAATAGATTTAGACTTCATTATTTGCCCCAAGGCTTTTCTTTCCTTGCCAGTGATTCCAAGATTCCGTTATAGAATTTAGACCTGGTAGCTAAAATAAAACAAGAAGAAAATATTGTTATTTATTTAATATACTTTAATTTTTCAATTTCTTAGAGTCTCTTGACTGATATGACCAAAAAGAAGGCAACAATATCCAATTTTTGTCTCCATAATTACTTTCTGGAAATACATTTTTGTTTTGGACTTGGCTCAATTTTTGGCTGGGTAGGTTCTTTTTAAAATCAGGTTCTTCATAACTTATGGATGGGAATGGGGTTGGTAAAGGTGTCTGGAAAAACTCAAAATAATTGTTTGATGATGAGTTAATAATTTCAAGATTTTCTTTGCCAAAATCGAGTGTTGATGATATGCTTGGTGTTTGTGAATTCATTTGTGCTCTTTGACTTTCTGTTGAATAGTTTGAATCAGACAGAGAAGCAGGCGGTATCTGAACTACATCAAAGAGATGGTTGTAACTCAGATGATCTGGATTCTTTTCATCAACTTTGACTGGGTTGAAAAAATCATCCATTATCAAGACACTACCATGTTTGAAAACTTTGATGGGCTTTTTGATTTCAGATGGCATATTTGACTTCGTCTAAAAGCAAGACATTTCTAGTCAAATAATTTTTCAATCTTTAAATTTTAAACTCGAGTTGAAGAAATTTTTTTATAAAATTAGGACTTTGAGAAAAGTGGATTTTCCAGCATATTGACATACATGCAAGTCTTTAAAAGAGTATTTTTATTAAACCTTCATGGAAAAAAAAGTTATTTTTCATGCGTTAAATTCCAATACTATTTAAAAACTTCAAAGCAAAAACAAAGATATTTAAAGCACCCAATGAGTTATTGCACTGCTGGTTGCAGATTGGGTTAGTTTGTTAAAAGCTACATATCCAGAACACACATGATTTGTAATTTTCTCTGTGTGATTTTCATATTCTCAAAATTCATTATTTACATTGGATTTAAACACTTGTTCGGTATTTCTGCCTCACCCTGTTTGCCCTGTAATCAATCTTTTACAATTTGTTATCTCACAAATATACCTCATATTCAAAAGCATTATTAAAAGCTCCAGTTTTCAACTTTGATCCACTTGTAGAATGAAGTGTTGATTCAAAGTTAGTGGAACTGGTGTCAGATGATGAATCAGATTTTGAATTTTGGTAGTTCTAAAATTATTCCTAATATCATGTTATACTTAAAAAGAAAGTTTTTAGATTTACCTGAGGTGACCCCAAGAAAGACAAAATGACAGGTAAAAAAATCAGACCATGAAACAAACCAAAAATTACAGTTAGTAGGAACACCTAAAATTATAAAATTGTATTTTATAAAACTAGAAAATTCCAAAATTATTGATAGTTTTAACCTTGAAAAATGTTACAAAGACATGAGATTGGGAAAATCCAAGTAAGAATAAAGCAAGGAATGTTGTAACTCCACCATTTACTATTGCAGGTCCCATTGATGTTAAACTTTCTTGAGCACGTTCCAGGCGTGATCCTAAGGAATGTTTTTGGCATATTATTTTAATTTTTTAAAATATGAAGAATAATTATCACCTCTGCTAACAATGAAGGCATGAGCAACATGTGCAGAGTAATCAACACAAAGTCCTATGGCTAGAACAATGTTGATGCACGACAAAGTATCAATTGTGATGTCCCAAAAGTGTAAAACTCCAACAATGTCAACTAATGTTAACAGGACACAGGCAAGAACAAAAAAGCAAATTCTTATATCAGCCAACAAGATGATTGTTATGACAAATACACAAGCTATTCCCAATCCAAGATTTCGCCAAAGCTCATATCCAATCACTTCATCTGTTTCCCATGCTGCATAAACCTTCATTGAAGAATGAGCTTTACAATTCACATTTGAAATGAAATTTAAAACAATCAACCTTTGAAAATGAAAATGCATAGCTGGAAAAGTTGGACTCAACAATCAATTTCTCAACAGCTTTTCTTCCAGGTATATGCTCTTCAGGTCCATTGAATGGTAGGTATGTAATTGTGAACTGAGTCGCCTAAAAGATATTTTTTTAAATTTAAAACATTTCTCAAAAAAAGAAAAGTTAGAGAGTTAAACTCACTAAAATCTCAGGTGCTGGTTTATTGCAAATAAGATCAGTCTTAAAGCGGAAATTGTTCTTGAATTTAGAACCTTTTCTACTAAACAAAAAGTCAGAAAGCAGGTCTTCAAAACTTTTTGATACATCTGATTGTGTTGCATTGTGTGAAACCTTAAATAATAGGACAGGTAAAGAAGAATGCAAATCCTAATTTGATCAAAGCAAACTTGCTCACATCTTGATTCAAAACTGTTTTACTCCAATCTGTGACATTTTTTTCATCTTCAACAAACGTCTTGAAGTGGGTCCACCAGCTATCAACACCTTAAGATTCAATTGTCTCTACATAAGAGAATATCCATAATCTTAGTTTTAATAGTTTACTTTTTAGAACTTGTTTACTATCTGCAATGTGTTGCAGATTTCCAACAAGATTATCAAGTTTCTCAGCATCCTTTCTAGGATCAAATTTGCCAGTGTAGACATCAGCAAGCCAACCATCCTTAAAATAAACTATTCAGAACTGATCTTCAGGTTGCATGAGTTGTTGAGATTACCTGAGAAAATTGTTCGTCATGCAGGTCAATCCATTGCCTAAGATAACTTTCAGGAGGTAGAAGTAAAGTTGGGTCAAACTCTTGCCTTTTAAAAGAAACATACCTTGAATCTCAAAATAATATGCTGTGAAATTCAATGTATTTAGTTAAACTAGAGATGGGCCCTGACCCGACCCGAGCTTACTTTTGACCCACAGTAAATAAGAGGCTGACCCGCCTTAGACCAGGGTACTTTTTGACCCGACCCAAAGAGATTTCTTTGACCCAAAGTGAAAAAAATTGAAAAATTTGACATTTTTAAGGGAAATTTTTCAAATTCAAACCCAAACCATAAATGGCTGACCCAACCCGTCCCAAGCCACAAAGAATTGACCCAACCCGACCTGGATCAAAATTTTTTGACCCGAACCCATTACTGAGTTTACTGTTCTAGAAAATATTGAATTTGTTCGTCAATACCTAATTTGTAGGGCTCCCCAGGTGCCAACTCCAGCAAATATCAAAGTAGATACCATAATAAAAACCTGAATAAAATTACAATAACAACTTATTAACAAACAAACCCTTTTAAGTTTTTCAAAGAAAGTTTCACCCTGTAGAGCCTGCTGCTTAATAACTTTGATAAAAATATCATGACAGATTTTCCAATTTCTTTCTGGCTGCACCCTGATGGAGTCCAGTTTTTGTGCTTCCAACAAGGAAAGAATCCATCTCTCCTGAAAGATTACCAAATTGAAATACTGCAGAGTTTTCTCAACACTATCAGTCATAGAGTTTGCATATATCTAACCTTTCCTCAACCCTCTTTTGATCCAAGACAAACCAAGCCACAAACCATGAAGCTTGTAAAAAGTAAATTGAGCCTATCCCGATGGCACAGGTAACACAAAATGCTTGGAGTCCAGGTAATATCTACAAATATTATAATGATAAGGCTAATTCTACTTTTAGCTAACAATAAAATGTAAAAAATTAAAATGTTTATATTGAAGGATGTTTCAATTCTCACATAGCCCCTAATGAAGTCTTAATGTAATTTTAAGTGTACCGTGACAGCCCCGACTCCAAAAGCAAATACGTCAGTCATTGAAGTTACAGTTATGGCGACTCCGGCGTGCTTGAATAAAAGTTAAACGTTAATGATTGCTTACAATTTGTTCATGACTTTTCAAGTTTTACTTGTAGAGTAAGACCCATTCTCTCATGAAGTGGTTTGCCAACCATATCTGCTTGTGGTAAGTTGTACCAACATTGAACAATCACAAACATGTCATCTATTCCAATTCCTAAAAACCAAAGAGGTTTTTCTTCAAATCAATATTAGAAGGAAAGGCTTTAAATGTAAAGTACATACCCAAATACAAAAAAGGTAAAATTGCATGCATTGGTGTGTATGGCATTCCTATGGCAAAAGAAAGTCCCAAGCTTATGAACAATCCCATTCCAACTGCAACAAATCCTGCAATTGACAAATAAGTCCTGTGCTCAACAAGATTGAATCTTCCAAGCATCAACATTGTGTAGACAAACATCAAGAGCCATCCAGAGACCATTTTTATGACGTCAAAGAAGATAGCCTGTGTGCTCACATCAGTGAAACTGAAGTTAAAATACTATTGCTGTAGAAAATTAGTTTGAAACTATTTGACTGGATCTCTTGAGTACCTTCTTCCCACATTGGCAAATAAAGTTATATCCTCAGCTGAATGGTTGAGAATTTCATCAGCAAGAGATTTTTCCCACTCTAAGGTGATAGGATCTGCCACATCAAACTCTATCCCAGTACCAAGATCAATCTCAGCCTCATGCTTCACTTCTTCAACTGATGTGGTCCTGAATTTGATGGTACATAGATCAAGAAGTCTTGAATATATTCTCTTTCAAAATGTCTACCAGATATGCAAAACAGACTTTGCTCCTACAATATGTCCTGTTGAATTCCTCTCAATGCCTCCCAAAAGGTCAGAATAATTAAATTTGAATCCATAATAGGGGCTAATAAGTAAAAGGAAAAATTCAAATATTATGAAGCAAACTAGATGATAATAACTAACTTACCTTTCAGTTACTGTATTTATGGCATCTAAAATATTTTTGATTGTTAACTTTTCAATCACTTTTCGATCAAACTTCCACAATTCCAACAATGAGCTTTCAAGACACTTATCATTCAAAGTGTTTACTAAGTCACAGTAAATCTCAGGAGGCAGATCACTCCTTTAAAAAGATTTCACTATTAACTGTAAGATTAATTATTAGATATTAGAGTAAACAAACCCTATTTCCTTATCATTGTTAATCAGTGATTCTCCAATGTTGTTATTTTCAGAATTGTTCAAGTCATAGTCTTCATAGTCAGTATAATCAGTAGACCAAATAGAATCAACTTTCCCTAGTAATAATTGAAGTTTAGAAAGCTCAACAATAGATTTTAACACCCAAAAATTTGACTTCAAAAACTACAAATTCACCTTGTTTAGAACCTTTGTTATCAACAATTGTCAATGGTCTTTTCTTTTGTGTATTACCATTGATTCCATAGTCGATATTTACAACTTTGGGTTTCCTTTCAGTTGTTACATTACTGTTTAAAGGCTCATTAGTTTCACTGGTAATGGCTGAAGTGTCCTCTATAAGGTTGGTGAGTTTAATCACTTCTTTGGTTGGAGTTGCAACATTAATTTTGGCCAATATTTCAACTGGTTTTGGTGTAAACAGACTGACATCTTTTTTTTCGACGACGACTTGACGCTTCTTTCGTGACAAAAAAATGTCTGCTATGGGTACCCTGAAATAATAAATGTGGCAAAATTAGGTTGAACAAGTTTTCAGGTGAATCATGAAGTACATCAATTGGCATAAATTGATCTTTGAATTTCAGAGAGTAAAATTGGACTGACATTTTCTCTCCCATATTTCACCATCAAAACGCAAACCACTTATTAAGTTGAGAGTATCTAAAGATTTTTCATATTTATGTTTAAAAGTAAACTTCATAGACTATTCAATAATTAACAAATCTTTGGTATCAGATTTATACAAGAGTAAACTACATCTGATAAAAGTCTCTAGAAACTTTTGAAATCTGTCTGGCTTACCTGAAGCACAAATTTTCCCATGTGGAAGAGTTGCTTGTTTCTATTAACCTGACTTTGTCATGCAAGTCCAGCATCTGTTTCAATCCAAAATCATAATATGGATGAAATATTGAAAGTTTTTTACATTATAACTTTCAAAAATTGTTACAAGCTAGACTGAAGCGTTAAAACAGTTTTACCCTAAGAATTGCCTTAGGCTCCAAAACATTATCTTTAGAAGAGTAAATGGCTATTTGTGTACGAATATTCCCTGGAAAGTAAGTGTCCAACCATGCTTTGTTGGTCAAGTAAGGGCTATCAGTGGGAATCCACAGTTTTTCCGCACGAGATTCCGACCTTGCAGTAAAAAAATCAAAGTTTATAAGGGGTCTAGGATCTTTCGCCCAATGCAAGGTCGCCAATACCAGTTTGCCAAATCAAGTTTGCCAAACATGCAAATTCGCCAAATACCAGTTTGCCCGACCCCAGACCCTGATTGGTTAAAAGGGGTGTTGGTTGGAATAGATGAGGGGAAACATGCCCCGCAGTGTTAGGAAGGTGGAAACATTCGTTGGGTGGTTGGTTGGGTCAGGTTATAGGTTTGGTTTGGTTAGGTTAGGTTAGGGTTGTTTGACGAGTTGCAGTTCATTGCTCATTGTTCAATAAGTTCGTAGTTGGCTAACTTGCATTGGGCGAACTGGTATTGGCGAACTTGCATTAGGAGAAAGATTGATAATTCAATAATTCGAGCTACCCTTTGTGACTTCAAAAAGAAAATACCTAGAAGTGTTCTAAACATTATTGCCAAGAGAGCAACCCAGAAACAATGGTCTAGGTATACGCTAGCTAAAACTGTTATAAAGTTGTTCAACCGAGGAAATACCAGGATGGGACTTCTTTTCAGACAAAATAGCTACGTCAATGACTCAAACCCCTGAAGGGTATATTTCTTCGGTGATGCAAAGAAAAAGATTGGAAGAAATTGCCTCTTAAACAAATTACACTTTTTCAATGACATTGTATTCGATTGGATAAGTGACACAATGTAATGACACTTTGAGGCAAAACTTGAGAAACAATTTGCTATTTTTTGACCTAGTTGACTTTCATTTTGATATATTTTATTATGATCCTGACTGAATTTTGGATGTAACTTTGTATTAGCACCAAGTCTCAAAATATCTTAAGACTTGGTGCAGGTTCCGGCTTTTAAAAAGCATAGTTTTTTTGTGTTGTCACATTGAATTGTAAGATGAAGCCTTCAAACAAAACACAAATACAAATAAACATCTACCTTTAGAAGTATTTGTAAAACGGTAGAAAAAACTCACTTGATATTCAAGAATCCAATGCATGAAAGACCTGTAATGAAAAGGCTGCCCAAAATCACAGCATAGGGATTTCTGCCAATATATGTGCCCCACCTACATAAAACATGCAAGTTCTGGTTTCTTAAACATTGCAGATTATTAATCACTATAAAGTAGATTACCAATAAAAAAATCTTTCCAATCTTGAAATAAAAAAAACACTTGCAGTTTTTAATATAGGCATTTTTGTTTTTCTTCAACTATGTACTTCTTGGAAGGGATCTGCAACAAAAATATTTTTTTGAAGCAAATAGATTAATCGTCAATTATTAGGAGGCCCCATCCTTGAAAAACAATTTACCTGCAAAATTTTAAAAATCACTTCATTTCTCTAGATAGTTTTGCCATGTTTTGACCAAGAAAAGATTTTTAGTTTTCTGGATTTCCAACACAAAGATATTGATGGACACTAGAAGCTCAGTTATTTGAGGTCAACTTTCTGGAAATTTAAAAAAAGAATCATGAACAAAATCAAAGTTCTAAGTTATTACTTTAGACTTGAAAGGAACAATTAAATCAGTGTGTAGATCGCAACCATAAAAACTTAATTTGATTGGTTTGACTAGAAATGTACAGAAAAACAGGATTTAAAAAAACTGATCCAAATACAACCAGTTCAATCCTTTAAATAAAAATCTCTGAGTTTTTTTTTATCATTTAGGCTGTTTCAACAAAGCTTTTCATATTTATAATTCTCAACTATTTTTAAATTAAAAAATTCAATTTTATGTCAACTAACTTGAGTTTTGAATGCAAAAAAATGTATTAAAAAACTTGGATTTCAGCACTTTGACATTTTGAATGCAAATTACAAATTATCAAATTTAGATCTTATATGTGCATCAAAAACACAACTTCCTCTAAAAAAATCAATTTTAAAACTTTTTCTATTAAGTTTTTAAATTTTCCTTTTAAAACTTTTTGATACTATAAATATCAAGAGGTGGAATAATTATGACAAAAATCAATTTTTAAACTCTAGGTCGTTTTTTCTTAAAACTGGTCAAAAAATAAGAACATCCATGGGCCTGGAGTTGAGCCCCTGACCCTGTCACTCTATATTTTTGAAACTTAATTTTTCCAGACTTACAAAGTTAAACATTATTTGCCATCAATCAAAAAGTTATTATTCTTGATAAAATTTTGAGTAATTTTGAGCCTCATAGGGAGTCAGGGTGGTCAAGTGGTAAGAAGCTGGAATCCTATCCCAGCAACCCAGGTTTGACTTCCGCCCAAATAATACCACAAAAAAATCAAAATACCACCTGGTGATCCTTAATAGTGATTGCAAGTCACAAGGCGTACTTAAAAATGTTTAAAAAAATATGTTGAATGTAAACTTGTAGTTCAGAAAAAGAAGATATTCAATTCAAAAATTGGTTCTTACCTAAAGATTCATCAAATAGGACCATTTTCAAATGAATCAGAAAATAGATTTGCTTTATAATAAGTTTTAAAATAACACTCTGTTACACAATGGTCAAAATACATTAGCATACCACACTTAAGGAAAGTTTTTGAAATAAGAAGGACTAAACCCCTACAATTGACTTTTTTATCATTTTAAAAATAGTAAATCTTTACCTCAATTATAAGTACTAGACATTGTAAATTTTAGATTTGGAGAATTTCAATTATTTAATGGCTAGACTTTCACTTAGTTTAGTTGAATTCCAAAGGTTTATGGATTAAATAAAATACATGAACTTTCAGTAGTTTTGGGCGATTTCTAAAAATGAGAAATTGCATTAATGACATTCGACATAAAAGCTGATTTTTAGCAATTTGTACCTAATTTTTTTAACAAATGAGGAATTGTTTAGCATGCAATAAAAATTTTGAGAATCAACTCAATTTTTTTCGGCAAAATGAAAAAGTTTTTTTATTTCTTGATGATTGGTGCATTTTTTTTTCAAAAAAAAGGCAAGGTGCCTCGAAAAATCTTTAAATATTTTTTACCATCTGATCGCCAAATGTAAATGAAATGTATCATTATGATTGCGTCTTGAGTTGTAATGTATTTGAATTTTGTTAAAGCACGCAGTTTTTTAATAAAATTGAAACTTTTTAAAAGCTCATAATATACTGCAAGTAGAATGTGAAAGCATTTGAGGACCTTTAGCTTAACTTATCCTCAATATCAGGTTGAAATATCGCTTAGATCCTTTATTTTTGCCATCTTGGATACTACTAGCGAGTAAGGTGCACCGGGAGGAGCATGACTGAAGGCGGAAGAAGAGATGTTGAGCGAGAATCCCAGTGATTCAAGAAAAGAATCAATACTAAACTGTTTATTTATTAGGAAACAGGGGCTTTATACACAAAAGGGAGATAAAGAAACAGATCTAGAAACTTTCTGACCTCGCTGAAGAGGGTAAACTGAAACATTGGGAATAACTAAGCAGGAATAGAAAACATTACGGTACCCTGTTGGAATGACTTTATATAACATGAAAGGAAAGACTATAACCATTGACAGCCTGTTTGAAAAGACTTTGAGATGAAAGCAAAAAATATTGTATCTCCAAAAATAGGGTGTTTGAGCAAATACTATGCTAATAGACTATTTAGGAAATTTCTGAGTTTTGATAATTATGGTTTCAGTCATCTTTTTTAAGAGACAAGAGGAGAATAAGATCAGTTATCATTTATCCTTGAGCTTACTTGATCAGATAATTGCAACCCCTAACAGTTCAGGTCTTTAAGAGCAATTCTTGACAAATGGTTGCATCAAATAACTACTTAGACCTAATCAACATCTGGAACATGGGGAGTCAGGGTGGTACAGTGGTAAAATGCTGGATTTCCATCCCAGCAACCCGGGTTCAACTCCCGCCCGGGTAAGAGCACCACAAAAAAATACAAAAAATAATGATAAAAAAATGAAAAAACCACCTAGTGTGCCTTCATGACCTCGAGTCACCAGGCGTACTTAAAAAAAATTCAAAGAAACCCAAAAGACTCAATTCCATTGTTCAAAATAAAAGTTATTTAACATAGAGCTACAATCCCTCTACCAAAAATAAGACACACTGAATGCAACTTTCAGGTGTATCCACCTACTTGCAGGTATATCGTCCCAGTTTACAGGTGCAACACTGGAATACACATGTTAATGGTGCAAATTTTGTCATAAACCACCATAAAACACATGTAATAAGAATAACACCTTAAAATCATAGTACTCCATTCAAACGTGCATACACAGCCTTATTTTTGGAAGGGATGGCTAGTGTCTATAACTTTTTACAATTTACTTCTCCAAAAACATACAACAGTTCATACTGTGAGGTTTTTCCACTTTTTAGGAAGTGCTTTTTGCTTGCTAATTCTCTAAATGTTCCAAGATCCTGTTTGGGTTATCAACCTTTAGTATTCCTTCAATTGACCTCCTGATTGGATGATTGTGATGTGAGATAATTAAATTTAATGTTTGCCAATCAACCAATTCATCTGTAATTCTTCTTTGATCACCTTCAAATAAGAATACTTTCTGCTATTAACCACAGGGTATAAGAATGAAAAAAATCTTGCAGCATCATTCTCTACTATTTATGTGAATTAAGTGTAAATTTGCAAATCACAGTTAAAATTTCAATATGGTTTTCCTAACTCAAATTCATTTAGTTGATCATTAATTGCTTGAAGTTGTTAGCACTTTGCAGAAAAACACTCTTTTCCACATCTGTAAGTAAGTATTTTTTTGTTTCCTCATTTTGCTGCTTATCAAAGATCTCTTTTCAATAAAACACTAATTGTTAAGAATATAAAGGATGTTAGACAGACATTTAAAAGAACCACTCATCCAAGAGAAAGAATTTTACACAATTCATGTTGCTGAATGGTTCTTATATAATGTTCAATTCTGTTCACCTCTCAAAACCAATGCCAAAAATTCTTTAAACTTTTATAAGTTTGGCTCATTTCTATAATATGAACCTTTTCTAGTATTTCTATACAAAATGTTATTTGATGCTTTTAACCCGAAAATCTAGCATTCAAGTCACCAAAAATGAGACAAAATGGTTTTATTTTTAAAAACTTGGAAGCCATCGGTTTATCAACATTTTAAGGATTTTGAATGCTTGCAACTTTTGTTTTCTTTCATTTATTTTTTAAGGAATTGAGGATTGAGAAAAACAAGCCTTTTTTTTAAAAAAAACTGTGCTTTTTGAGCGAAGTAAAAATGGCAATAACATGCTTTTAAAAAATGACTTCCAAAATAGATTAAGCTCTATTATACACTTGAAGAACTAAAAAAAGTATTCTGTGATTTTTGTGACTCATCGTTGAACATTTTTTAAATTTAAAAAAACTAGTTAAAGATAAAAAATATTACACAACAACAATGACAAAAAAAACTTTTGTAAAACTTTTTCTTAAAGATTCAGACTTTGTTTACAACAGCTTAAAGAATTCATGAAAAATGCAAATTAACAACTTAGGATTTGTTTGCTTACCTATGGGCAGCTCTCCTTACTTTTGATTAGAAAACTTGTCTTAACTAAATATATCTCACAGTTACAAGATGACTGACAACAAGCTTGAATGGGTTTCAAAAGTTTTATGAGAACTGGAAAGATGACTTTTGGAAATCTGTCTGGAAACCGGGAAAACCCCACCATTCAAGGATGTAGCAGTAGCTGTTCAAAAAATGTTTAGCACTTTCACATAAAATTTACAATATAATTTGCAAATTCTTTAAAAGACTTAAGCCTTTGATGATTCTGCAAAAAAAATATATATTGTGACCATGGCATAATTCTTTATTTTTCTGATCTAAATTCAGACCCTAAATTGTATTTCCTAAGAATATGATTCAAGCCATCTGAGTGATTCTAATATATGACTCAAAACACATGACTTTTGTCAGAAAATAAAACCAAGGGGGTCGCCGTGGCAGATTGCTTGGTATCAAGCTGGGAATCTGAGGGTCCAGTGTTGAACCTCAATGGCTCCAGGCAACCCATGACCCCGGGTTGCCAAAAAATAAAAAGTGCTTCCCTGCCATAACAGTGTGACTTTAATGAATAGGAAATTCGCAAGGCTCACTTTAAAAGATTCCAAACATCTTTTTGCACACTTCATCATTAAAGGCACTCTAAGGCTGGGAAAATTTGCTATTGTTTAAGGCAGCCCAGGGTCAAAGGTTGCCTTATGTGGGGGCTGGGATTTGAGCCCTGACCCTCAGATCCCCAACCAGAAGCCATGACCCCCTTTTTTATAAATTTTAATCTAAATAAAAAATTATTTGAAATTAATTTTTTTTACTTGAAAGTATAATACAGATATTGAAGTGTAATAGTAGTGTAAATAAATAACAATAAAAGAAAGTTTGAGATTCTCGCAACAGTTGTGGTTTATCTGGCTCAAACCAGCCAAATCTAGTAAATAGCAAGTTTCAACCTAAACTCTTATAAATATGACCAACCAAGCTTAAATTATTCATTGTTTACTTGTGAAAGGTATACCTAGCTGTGGCCTAACGGTCATGGTATATGCCTAGGGATTGGAGGGTCGTGGGGTTCGAACCAAACCACCTCCAATCAACCTTTGATCCTTTATTGATACAAAAAATGGAAAAAATTAAAATAAAATTACACCCAGCATTATAGTCCCCCCTAAAATAAAGAAAATTAACAATGCAGGTTTCAAAAAAACTAATCTTGGTCATTAATCAAGATGATTTTTTATCCTTTTGTTATCATTAAAGCTCAGCCAAAAAATCTGGAAGACAATTTTTGCACTTTTGAAGGTGTGTGCTTTGATATCATTTGATTTTGTGACGGTGAAACACCAGATGAAATCACGAGAAAAAAAGAAAAGAGACATTAGTTTCAATTCAAACAAAAAATTATCAATGGAATAAAAGAAATAATTTAAAATTGAGATCATATCTTCGTATTTAAAGATTTGAAGTTAGGAAGTCTTTTATTTAATCAAATAATATAATATGTAATCATCAAGCTGACTTATGAACACCTAGCTGTCAAGGGTCAAAGGGTTCCTCCAATCTTAAGTGTCTCTTAAGACAAAACTTTTTTAGTAAATGTTTGAGGCAGATTTTGATCAATCAACTGATTGTTTTATTATTGAAGATCAAAAGCAATTTTGAATCGAAAAATGATAACTATTTCTTTATTCAAAGACAAAGGTTAAGAAAATGGAATGTTTTTGTAAATGTTGGTAAAAAAAATTCACAAATTTTTGATGACTATCTTTATAACAAATTAATCTGAAAGTCAAAAAATCAGTTTGAGAGCTTTTTCAAAAATATCTTTAAGATCTTTCCTCAGAACTGATTGTAAACCATTTGTTTTTGTTGCCTTTTACAAAGCAATCTTGGATTTCTTAAATTTTTGGATAAATCAAGTGTCACAGTTCTATTTGATCAACATGAATATAAGCATAACAATTTTGGGACAAATTCTCAACCTATTTTTGTTCTTTATTCCACATATTGAAATGTTCCAGAGTCACAAGTTAAATATTTAATAATTTTTTAAGTTACAATTTGATAACAAAAACAAACAGTTAACCTACTAGTGTTAACTTAGTGAAATGTATCTTAACACAAAGAGTGCATTTATACAATCAAACATCAGAATAGAATAGAATAGAATAGAATAGAAAATATTTATTGCTCATACTAAAATGTACACGTACAGTTTTCTTTACAAGAGCAGTTTCTCTTTCTGAAGTAAGGAAAGGAGCCTTGAAGATTCCGGCAATAGCAAGAATATAAGATTCAATTCTGAACAATTTATTTAATTAATAAAAGTCCTTTCAATCCAAATGAGACAAATCAAAGGTGAAAAAATCAATCAAACATTAAAATAAAAAAATTGGGCTTCAAACAATTGATCTTGTAGGTGTAAATGAAAGACATTATAATCATCTGGTTTTAATATTGTAGGTATATAAGGAAGGTGTCTGAGTAAAGAAGTCAAATTAAGCATTGAAGTTTTTCATTCATAACATATATTGAAATGACGAAATTAAAAAAGTTGAAGCTTTTTTTATTAAGACCAAAAATAGGAATAAAAAAGTTTACTTTCTTATGGATCTCTAGCACAAGGTATAAGATAAAAGGTGTCCTGACTGCACAACCCTGAAGTGAAGGTCAGGGTTTGTGCAATGGGGCAACGTCAGTTGGTAAATAAACTGAGGTCATTCAAGGTTGATTTTTCAGAATCAACAATTTGAAAAATTGGGCCCAACCCGCCCACCCAATTGCAGAGTGATTGAAAAATAAAGATGAAAGGGAGCAAGATGCTTCCTTATGTTGGGCAGTACATGATAGAGAGAGAAAGGGGGGACAAGCCGGGAATGGAAGACAGCTTCCCATCTTCCAGCCAGAAGGATCACATTTTACCATCTGGCAGTTCCTGTCCTGTCCCAGGCTTTTATCTCACCTAAAATACTACAAGAAGCTAGTGATTGTACCTCATAGGGTTGTGAGTTACAGTGTGATGAGTCTGAGCAAGATTGATGACCCACCCGACATGGATGACAGGCTACCGCACACCTTTATCTATGAAATAGATTTGCTAGAGAGTAATAAAGAAAGATGTATTGAATTAACACACTATTATTTTTTTATTTTAAGCTATGCCATGTGAAATATTGTTTTCAACAAAATGGGAAATTGAAAGTGGCATTAGTCCTTGTCTGAATTATCAACAATGACAATAGTTTTTCAAACTATATCTCTGTTTGTACAACATATTCTGCAAAAACAATAATTTCTGTGGTTTCTTAAGTCTTAAATCATAATTTATTTAAACACTTGCAGTTTCAGGCAATACTTTCTTCCAACCAACAAAATAAATATTTAAGTATCAGAAAATGCCATTGCATTTCAGCAAACAGAATAACCAGGCTTTTATCTGGCAGAACAAGTAAATAGTTAAATGTTTTTAAATTTTTAGGCAAACTGAGAGACGCTTTCTTTAATATATTCTGAATAAAGTTTCATTTTGCCTGCAGAATGAAATTCAATCAATTTTAGAGACTGGAATCAAGCTGAAATTCAATCATTTTTCTGAACAAAGGTCTTAGCTTGAAAACAATTCAAAATTTCTAACTAATCACTTATACATTTTAGGTTTGACCTAGTAAAAATGTTCTCTTTCATCTTAGTAATAAAAAATGAACATTTTATAAACTTCCAGTTAAGCTCTGATTCAAGCAGATTTTTTTACAGTTTCTCTGAATTGCCCTCTGATAACTTTGACAAATAAGTTTTGGCTATGGCAATTGAGAGGATCAGAGTTCCAATTCTGGCCTGGACAGACCTTTGACCCTTGTGTTTATAATATTTGCTCCTTTTTGGCAGTAAGACAAAAAAGTAATGAGGGATCCGGGTCAAAAATATTTAACCCAGATCAGGGCAGCAACTTCTGGATCTAGAAAATTTCTCCCCAAAAAAACCCAAATATTCAATTTTTTGCCTTTGTGTCAAAAAAATCTCAGTAAATAAGAGGCCAACCCTCCTTTGACCTGGGTACTTTCCAACCCAACCCGAAGAGATTTTTTTTATCCGAAGGGAAAAAATTGAAAATGTGATGTTTTTAGGGGAAATTTTCCAAATTCAAACCCAAACCATAAATGGCTGACCCGACCCGAGCCATAAAAAACTGACCCGACCCGACCCAGGTCAAAAAATTTTGACCTGGACCCATCACTAGTTTGTACTCAAAGCTTATGACTGGGGGCTGAGAAAATAAGAATCTAGTTAACCCTGGCAATAATTGACAACTTTCATCCGAGGGTTTCCACTAGAGATGGGCCCTGACCCGACCCGACCTGACTCTAAAATTTTTGACCCGGACCCAT
>Ga0194133_10003712_pt1 | contig 21365 bp, 21 predicted proteins | sample TA2KigOf40mmetaG_FD_155448 | JGI IMG/M metagenome (GOLD analysis project Ga0194133, IMG submission 155448) | Freshwater microbial communities from Lake Tanganyika, Tanzania - TA2015055 Kigoma Offshore 40m | ecosystem: Environmental > Aquatic > Freshwater > Lake | place: Tanzania: Lake...
CGAAATCAATTGATTATAAGAACAATGTAATCTTTTTAGATTTTGCGGCAAAGTCGGCAACGAAGTCAATTCATTATTATCACAAGATAAACTGTTTAGACTCTGCGGTAAAGTCGGCAACGAAGTCAATTCATTATTATCACAAGATAAACTGTTTAGACTCTGCGGTAAAGTCGGCAACGAAGTCAATTGATTATTATTACAAATTAATAATTTTAGATTTTTAAATCTAGTTAAATCCGGCAAAGATTTTAAACTTTTAAAGCTAATATCAATAGTTAATATATTTTCAGGGGTTAATATATCTTCAGGTAAAGAATTCAAATATGTTTTAATATCGGTTGTCATTTGGTATATTATATTAGTATATGATAATTTGTTTTTATATTAATTTGTTTTTATAAACAATCGGCGTTTTAAATGTGCAAAGGTGTAAAATATACTACATTAGAAGACGTTAAAAACACTATCGATAAATTAGAAAACCTATACAAAAATAAAAAATATACACATAAGCGTATATGGCAAGTAGGAATGATTATGAAAGTTCGATTAAAAGTGTTACAAAGTAAAAAACACAGACAATATTCTTTAGCTAATAAATATTTTAAGTTTTTAGGAAAAAGAACAAAGTTGTGTGAAAAAGACAGATATAATATTACATTCAATTATTAAGTACAAATGTGTAACATACCAATAATGTGATTCGTTAATTTAACTATTACACCTTTGGACATTTAAAACGCCGATTTTTATGGCATTAAAAATAATATTAAAATAATAATATAAATGAAAACTCATAAACGTCGAGTTAAACATAGAAAATCTAATAAAGCTAGGGGTCCAGTAACAAGATCTCAGTCAGCTAAATTACCACCCTTAAGTCCAACTTATTTAACGCGTTCAGCGTCTTTCAGACGTTCTGAGTCTCCAAAATCTTCAAGTCCTTCATCATCAAGACGTTTAGCTCCATTAAGAGTAAGTAGTAGAAATAATGGAAGAAGAACTACTAGCATTAAAAGAAGACCTAAAAATGTACAAATAAATACACCTGAAAATGACATAATGGAATATACATTAGGTTCATCAGAAAGAGAATGGAAACAAGCTACACCAATAAAAGGAGTTCCAAAATGTAAACCAAGACCTTCTGTGTATGATTTTCCATGTAAGAAAAAAAAAACAGTTTTCAATAATTTGAGAGAATACGAAAAATATTTAGATTTAAAGGAGCAAAGAAATGAATCAACAGAATATAAAGGTAGAAAAGAACATTATAATGATATTGAGGCAATGCTTATGTGGCAAGGTTCTGATTTAATACGTAAGTAAACTCATTATTTATACTTTTAGAGGTTCTAAAATGTGCCAAAATAAGAAGTTGTTTTTATTAAAAAGTGAAAAAGTAATCCAAATAAAGCACTAGTGAATAAATAACCGTTTATATTATAATTACCATCATTTGAAAATAAAAATGGTATATAATTAAATAAAAATCTTTTAAAAAATGGTAATTGAAATAAAAAATATAACACTGCTAATAGTAACGGAGTTTGAATTTCATTATACATATCATCTAATGAACTATTTCTCTGTTGCCCTTTATTATAATTATTTATCATATCTGATGTTTGCTCATAATTTCTAATGTAATCAACATGCTGTTGAGGTGGAGCTGGGACATAATTAGGCATTATTTGAGGGTCATTACTATGTTCTGTTGTTGTCATTGGAATATCTCGCGATGGTAATTGAGTAACACCTGTTAACGTAGCTTGTTGAAGACCATTCACTATTTGATTAATTGTAGTTTGGTCTAAAGACATACCGGAATTTTGCTGTTGCTGTTGCTGATGTGGAATAGATGTCTCTTGGGTTGTCATACTAATATTATTACTTATACTTCCGCCTCCAATAGGATCAGTTGGCAAATCTAAAATACTGGTAGCATCGCTCATAATTATTGTAAAGAATGATTGATTACAATAATTACGCAAATTAAATTAGCTTTCCTAAATACTTCAAAATTATTCAAATGTAATTGTTTTAGCGTTTAGAGAGCATTTTGTCGGAACAGGTTTATATTTAACACATTTATTGTCTATTTTATAAATTTTGTCTTTGAATTCGTCTAAAGGTGGAGCACGAAAAATAAGACAGTTACGTCCTTTACAAACTGTTCTAAATAAAGATGCTAACCCAAACCCAAGCAAAATAGACATAACTATTTTTCCAGTTTCAGTATGAACAAATTTTTCAAAATGCATTCCCATTTATATATTAGCATTATTTTTATATATCGAATAAAAATAAACTTAAGTCTGCATAGGAATAGTTGAAATCAAACTTTCATCTTCCGGACAATTAACATATTCTTGTTCAAAATCAAAACAATTATTTGCTTTATCTTTAAATAACATTTTATCTACATTTTCAGGACTAGGATATATATAAATTGTTTTCAATTTGGGTCCTAAAATATAAACAAAAAATAATCCAATTAAAAAACTTATAAAAAACACTGGAATCGAAACATAATTTAATATCATTTACTATATTATACATATAAAAATAAATTAAAAAAATCCTCTACCAAATCCAACTTCTTTCTCAACTAAACTATTTAGTTGATCTTCTAACATCGTATAATCTTTTTCTTTCGTTTCTGGTTCTTCCTTATAAAATGTTAAATACATTTTTTTCAAAGTTTCCGGTAATTTATTAAATGCTTCATTATAAATTGATACACCAAAATCATATTGTCCATTTTCCATTATTCTTGGGGGTATTACTATATTGGGTGGTGTAGTTAATTTACAACCATTAAAACCAGGAGGTGAATTAATTCTTTCATTTACACATTTATTCATAAATTCTTTCATCCAATCAATATTTAATTTAAATGCTTCCTTTAACTTAATTGGTAACTTAGCCCATAGATTTTTATATTCTGGTTCATTCCAATCTATTTCATCTTCACCTTTACCAATTATAGGTTCATCATCAATAGTTCCTGGAATTAATTGTATCTTTTTAGGTAATTTTTGGATATTTTGTGGTTCGTCACTATCAGATTCAATAATCATTAGCGGTTTTTTCTTTGGTTCACCCTTAGTTTTAGGCTTAGCTTTTAGTCCAACATCATAAGAAACTACTTTATTATCGTATCCGGTATATGTTATATCATCTATGTCATATTTTTTTTGAACAAGTCTACAAGAATCAGTCATATCATCATTAAAAACGTTATTTTCACCATATTTAAGTTGTCTATTCTTAATCAGAAGTGGGTTTAATACATTTTGATATATGTTAGCAGCATCAACCGCAAATTGAACATTATTTGTCGCATTCATTTTTTTGATACATTCTTTAATGTTATTTATATTTTCATAAATTAAAACTTGGGTTTCATCTAATTCAACCTTTTTTTGTTGATTTTCAATAGTCTCATTCCATTTTTCTAAATATGCTTCATAAATATCAGTCAAATTAGTAATATAATCTTTATTTGTTTCAAAATTAGCGATAGCAGTTTCTGTCGTAATTAAACCAAATAATAATTTATTTTTGTCATCAATAATTTTATTTTTATACTCAATAATTTCCTTTCTAGTGTCATTTATCATTTTATCAAGTTGTTCATATTGTCCTAAATTGACTTGAATATTTAAATTACAAGGGTCAGCTATAACACCACAACTAGCCTTTAATATTCTATATGCGTCTATGTTTTCGTCTGAAGGAACGAATTTATTTGTAAATAGTGTGCCATTTCTAGAAGGTCTTTTACAGTTAACACATTTTGGCATTAATTTTAAATATTCAGCGCGTTTTTCTCTCTTACTAAGATTTGTATTATTAATAATTTTTCTTTTATTTAACATATTTTGATGTTCAAATTTTTCTTTTAATCTAAAATATTCACTTAAAACATCATTTATACTAGGAATTTCTGTAGTCATTATATATAATATCTAATAAATTATTATGAAAGTGTAAACACTAAATTGTTTTATTCAAATGTAATATATTATACTCATTTTCCCAATGTGGTAGTCCAGTAATTAATTCTTGATGTGCTCGTTGTTTAGCTATTTGGAAATTTTTTATTCTTTCTAATATGTATTGTTGTTTTTCTTTATTTTTTTGTGCTATTTCAACAGGAGTTAACTTACCTTTATATTTGTAAACTAATATAAATCCTAAAATAAGAATAAAAAATATAAACATTCCTACATTAAATACTAAATTATGAAATTGTTCTCTTACTATATGTGCCTGTTTTAAAGCGTGATTTAAAAAGTATTTAACACCCGGTTCCGTTAATGTTGGTTTAGCTACTTCTTCGAAATTCATAATAAATATAGTTAAAAATTTAAATTAAATTATACATATTATCTATATGTCAAATTCATATTTAAATATTGTAACATTTCTTCTAACAACATTATTTTATTATTTAGCCCTAAAACCAGCCTTACCATATACAACATATAAAAATCAAGAAGAATATAAAAATTTTATAAGTAAAAGTTATATGTTTTTAGCTATATATGTGTTGCTTGTAATTATGATACAATTTATAGTAAATTCATCAATAATAGCTAACACTTGTGGAGGAAACATAACAGAAAATATGGGTGCTTCAGGTGTGTTAACATTTTTACCGTGGATATTAATTTTCGGAGTATTGGTGGTTATTTTAACGGTTTATCCGGGATTTAAAAGTGCGTTTTCTGATGTAGTTGGCTATTATTATGTAGCTGGCTCAGCAAATAAGGTAATAACGGAGTTATTGGTAAATCAAGATATAGAAAAAAAAATTACCGAAGACCAAACTATGACCCCTGAAAAGAAAGTAGCGTTAGAAACTGCTGCTGATGCCATAATAAAAATATGTGGAAATACTTCTATATTAATTAACCAAATTGTCCCGACTAATTTTGATGAATATTGGGGAATGCTTAAGCCATTGATGAAGGATAAATATCAGGTAGATGGTCCTGAAACAGATAACATAAAAAATGAATTATTTGGACTAGTTGTCTCGAGAGATAATGTAGGTGAAGCAATGTGGTATCTATATACCGGATTATTACTAACATCAATTGTTCAGTTAAAAATAACTACACGTGGATGCACCAGTAATCCTCAAACGATGGAGGCGAATTATCAAAAATTTTTAGCAAACGAACAACAACAAAAACAACAAGAAGAAAGTTCATCTAAAACATATACAGTTGGCTCATAATTACACAGATGAATTAATGTATGTTTGATATTGAAATTGATAAATCATCCCTTTATTTCCTATTTTATTGTATGTTGTGTAAATAGATACATTATTTTCATTAATTATATAAGTTAATGAAAATTTAATAGCTAATCGTGGATATTCTCTTAATCCTAAGTAATATTGGTTATTACTTACCTTAATTGGTCTTGGAACTCGTAAAAGCATAATATAACGATTATCCTCTTTATTTATTTTATTCATATATTTTCCGTTACGATAAGACATTACATCTAAATATTTAATTATCATATTTACTATATCAGATGGTAAATATGAAAACTGATTAATTAGTTGAACTTTTTGACTCATTGTTCGGTTAATTAGGTTGGATTATAATATAATTTGTTTAGTTTACATAATTATAAATCAAATCAATTTTAAAATAAATAATTAAAATAAATATTTACACCTTTTCTCATTTAAAACGCCTATTTTGAATTTTATTCTCCATGATTTTTTTTTAAATAAAACATTGTATTGGAGTGAGGACAATTTCCATATATTTCATTATTAGGTAACGTAAATGGTATTATATTTGTTTTTTGACAAACATAAGAAAACCCTATTTGGTCTTGGGTTGTATATTTTAAAGTTTGTAAATACCACATATTTAAAAAATGATTAACATCATTATCTTTATGAAGAAAAGCAACAAAACAAGTAATCCATACACCCATATGTGGAGTATGCGAATTCATATTTTTAAAAAATAAGTCGTTGTAACCATTTTTTAAATAACATTTATATTGGTTATCTATATCTTGATATGGTTGTGATTGATTATTCCAATATGTGCTAGTATATCTATAAAAATGAGAGGCATTTACTTCGTTTCTCAAAACTCCATTACGATACTCATGATGCCATCCAATTATTTTTTTTGTATATATATTATTTAATATATATTCACTAGTTTTATCATATATAATTTCAATTGTTCCATCTAACCACACAATAACATCATATTTTTGTAATATGGGTATATTTGAAAATGACTGTTTATAATACTTTGCTATATTAAAAGTGTGTCTATTATTACACAATGAATTTGTAAAACTATCATTATCTATTTTGCTTTTATTAATTAAATGATAGGGTGTTGTATCAATTATCCATCCATTATTAATTATATTATTATTATCCGTAAAACATATAAAGTCTGTGTCAACTGTTTGTTTTACAAATTTTTTACAAGATGTTTCATAACCTCCATAAATTGCTGTAATAAAACATATTTTTGTCATTATATATATATATATATATATATAATAACAACGTAAAATAGGCATTTTAAATGAGAAAAGGTGTAAAATAAATAATTAAAAAATTTTAGGTGTCATAACATAATACATAACAGCTAAATAACATAAAATTCCTAAAACAAGTGATAGTAACCAAATTGGTAAAATAGTTTTATTTCTATATCCAACACCAAATTCTCTAATACTTCCATCTTTATTATAAAAACAAGCTGGTTTCATCATTTGAATGCTTCCAAATATAATAATAAATAAAACTATTGATACTATCGTAATATTATCTCTTATGATTTTTCTGTACATATCTAATATATAATTATAAAACTATTTTATAATTATATTTTTCTAAAAATTATTGATCCATAAATTAACATTTTTCTCAAATAATTTAATCATATTCATTTTCTTGTCCTTCATAATCCACATCAACTTCTCCGTTAATATCTACTCCATCGTAAAATGATTCACGTAAATCGTCTAAACCATATACGTCATCATCTATGTCTACATTAGCAGCAGTTTCACCCATATATTCGTCGATTAAAATGTCAATATTAGAGTCATTAGCATCTTTATTTGATTTTCTAATTTTTCTCTCTGCTCTTTCCATTTCATCTCTTAAATTTTGTTCATCTTCATAAAAATCCTTATCATAAACAGTTAAGCCCTTCTGTAATCCTTTGCTATATAAACCTTGTTTTGTAACTTTCATTATGGTGTCGGCATCCCTTTGTTCATCAGTCATTGCTTTTAATCTGTCAGTAACCATATCTTTCTCTCTTTCCCTTAATTTAAATACCCTATCTTGTATTTCCTCATATGTGGTGTCAATTGTTTCTTTTTCATTTCTATATATGTTAATAAAAGCAATAAGAATTTCAGCGATTTTTTGATTTAATGTTTTTTTGTTACCAGCAATAACTCTTATGTCTGTTTCTTGTTTTCTGGCCATTCCTAAATCAACTCTAGTTTCTGTTTCTTCCAAATAATCTACTGAAAATAGGTCAACCGTATCAACCGTCTCTTTGACACCCGTTACGACCATATCGTCTCTATCTGCTAACTCTACATAAGTAATCAATACACGCAAAAAATAATATTCAAATAAAAGTCTACCAGTGCGTTCATCAATAACACCTTTTAAAACTTTATCGCCATTTTTAATGCTCGAAAAGCAAGGTGTTGAATTAGCTAATCTAATAAGATTTTTTCCTAAACGTTGAATAGTAATCAAAACATTATTTAACATATCAACTTTGTAAAAAGGTTTTAGAACCTGAAAATATTCTGAAATATTTTTCTTGAGTTTATTGCTATGATTTTTAGAAAATCCATAATAACTTGGTATTAAAGTGTTATCATAATCAACTTTGTTTAATATAATGTTAGGAAATACACTAACAAAATTTTCTATAAATGTTTTGTAAAAATTAACGATGCTATATATTGCGTCATTGGATATTTTTATGTTTTCGTTTCTGCTTGATTCATCATAAGACCATTTTTGGATGTCTCTAATTGTTTCCGTAAATTTTTTAACAGAACTGCGTGTTACATTTGGTCCATTATTTTTTTGAACAAACTCAATCAACTCTTGAATCATTTCATCATTGTGAATAGCCAAAAAATTATTAAGATTTTTAACGTCAGGTGAATATTCTTCTGACGCAATGTCAAAAGTGTCAATTGCTTTCATTATTAAATCTCTTAATGACTGTTCGACTATTTCATCTTCATTATTCTCATCATAAATAGCTTCTAAGAGCTTAGATAATTTTGTTACACAAGAAATTATTGGATTATCAAGTTCAATATTTATAATATTCTCTCTACTGATGAGTTGAATAAGCCTTAAAAATTGTTCGTTCGTATAATTTCTTCCGTCTTCTTTGAGTTTTTGGATTATTCTGTCAATTGTATCGGAAGGATTAATTATTGAAGGTTCCGGTTTATTAGTACATATAGGAATTAAATCTTCTGGTATAGGAATTAATGACTTAAATTTACAGTAAAATATAAATGCTATATAAATAGTTTTTTCATCAAATGTATTAGATATAGGAGGATATAAATTTTTCGTATTATTATTACTGTAAAATAAATTTGATTCTGTATTAGCTCTTACATCATCTAAAATATTATTTAGCCTTTGAACTATTTTATTAAATTCATCAATTTCCCCGTTACGTTTTATGAAGTAATTAAGTGCTGATTCATTTTCACTGCTGTCACAACACGCATTTTCAAGATAAGGTTCATTATTTGCGGTATGAAGAATTATTTTTTGATTTCTTACGATTTCTTGTATTTTTTGTTGAATTGCTAAAGAAAATTGAATTATTTTAGATTCAATTACAAGGATTTTTTCTCTCTGATTTTCAGAACCACTTCTTAAATCACTTAACAACCCTTGTTTAAATGCTTCAGAAATGTTAACTAAATGTGTAATTTTAAAAGGAACTAGTGGAGGAAGAAAATCAGACCAATTAGCGACATCGTGTTCATCTGGTATTTCATTTTGAGGGTTTGCTAATAAATATTCAGTTTTTTCAGAAAATTTTCGCTGGACATCCGGTAACTGAATTAATGTAGCATCTATAACAGCCTTTATTTTTGTTTGTATTTTTTCTGAATTTGTTTTCTTAAGAACATTCCACGGTTCACCTGACTCTCTAATATCATATGTTACACACGCTAAGTAAGTAAGACTACTTAAATCACCTTGACCGTTAAATGGGTATCCATCAAAGGAACGTATACAATTTGGATGCGTTTTTCTGGTTTTAACAGATGGAATAGATGTTTGAACCGCAATTAAGAACATACCTAAAGTATAGTAAAGGAGAGAAGTGTTGAAAAAATCTTTATAAGATGGTAAATTTTTACCCTTTTGAGCAGCAGCTTTTATTTTGTCCTTATAGTCGCTCTCACTTTCAACAGTATTTGTTATTGTTTCAATAACACAATTTATTATAAATTCTTTTTGTGGCTCAATATTAATTCCCATTGCTGTTGATAAAGCATTAACAATATTGTTAATCATAATTGTTTCAGGAGTAATATATTTGATAGTTTTTTCAGCAGTTGCCGATAATATTTTATTTCCAGCTTCATCTTCAATTATGGCTCTGGATGAAGCTTTAAATCCTTCTTCATAACCCTCTTCAGTGTCAAATTCACCTGGACATATTGGCCATCCTGTATTTTTATCCGTCCACCAATCTCCATCATCACTTAACTGTCCAATAGAAGATTTTATATCCTCTAATTTCATCTGATAATACGCTTGACCAAATAAAAATGCTGACGCTAATGTGTGTTTAAAAGTGGGTATAAGTTTTACACCAGTTTTAATACAATATAACCAATTATTAGCCTCAGTTGAGTTGGCTTGTCGTGTAAATTTATCACAAAACTTCACAATATCATTTTGTTTTTTGACGAAATCTTTTTGGCCTAAAATTAGATCTAGCAACTGAGTAAAAGGTGATACAACATTTGCTTTATTTTCGTCATCTAGATTTATACCTAGCTTATATTTTTGATTATTGTATTTTAATAACGCATTAGTTTCTATTTTTGTTATTATTGGCATAATGGAAATGAAATAATCCATTTTCTCATTTATTTCTTTTTCAAATTGTTCTTTTGATAGCTTATATTTTGAATCAAATTCGCTGATTATATTTTGAAGAAGTTCACTCTGTAAATTAAGCTCATTTGTTTTTGTGCTTTCACACTTATCACCATTATCTGTTGTAACACTTACACATTTTCTCTGTAAGTCGCAAATTATAGATGGTTCATCAGTTATTATATTTTTTTTATTAAGATAATTTTCATCTAAAATCCACTTTCCGTCTCTTCTGACATAATAGGCAGATTCGTCAATAATATTTTCAGCATAACCTTTATATAATACGGCATATTGTCCATCAATTACTTTTTTATTACCGTCTATTAATGTATCCGCTAAATACGCAGCTTCATCTTCTGGTAAATTATGTTTTCTGACTTGATCATTAACTATATGTTCCTTTAAACTTTCAGGCGTTAAATTTATTACTTCTTTTGCGTATCCTTTTTGGTCTTCCATTATTCCATAATTTGTTTTATCGTATTGTTTGTCAAAATATATAACCTTATTATCATCATTTTGTAATAGTTCAAGTGACGTATACATTTTAGCTATAGTTATTGTTTTACACTCGTCTTTCGCTTCTTCTTCTCCTATTTTTTTTTCGTTATCTTTTTTTTCAACATTGAAAACCTCGCTAACATCCTTAGGAATAGTTAATTGTAAGTTCTGTTTTGCTATTACAGATGTATATAATTTGGAATAATCTTTAATCATCATTTTTCTTAATATTTCTGAATTAGTAAAAGTATCTTCTGATATATCAAATTGGTAACCTGTTTCAAATACTTCATCTCTTAGGTTATTCGATATTATTTCGATTATAGAAAAAGCTTTTGTTCTTATAACTGGGTCTTGTTTTATAAATGAAATCATTTTAAATATACGTGAGTATTCAACTATTCGTTTATTGTGTTGAGAAATTTTTTCATCAATAAATCCAACAATTTCCTGATATTGTTTAAACGTTAAATCGTCTGTATAAATTAAAAAGGGTTCTAAATAACCAACTATCTCAACAATCGATAATTTACTATTGATGTATTTTTTCATTAGATTAAATAATATGCGAGTTTTTGGAACTAAAGCTTGCGAAAAGTTACTGAATAAATCATTACGAGTTAACCCTCTCATTTCTTCATCTGGAATATTTATTACATAATTTCTAATTCCACTTACGAATTCATTTTCGTCAAATTCAATATCGTTTTCGAGTGATTCAATAAACACATTACTAACGGTTGTTTTCTTTTTGAGAAGTTCCCAATAATTTAAGAAAAATTGGTTCAAATTAGCCTTAGTAAGAATATCTGTTCCTGGCAAATTAATTTTGGAAAACCTAATAGTTGGCTCAGGTAAAGTTAAAATAGATTTTATTGACATTAAGTCATTATTGGTCATTTTAACTCTAACTGTAGTCATTTTTGCTGAAGTTGAATCCGTAATATCTAATTTTGTCTCTCCTAAATTATATTTGGATATTACAAAACGTCTATTTCTTATCAAATTATTGCTGTAAATAGATGAATATAGATCTTCGAGATTATCAATTACTATATTTATATCACAATTAACTTCTTTTTCTGCTATTATATCCGACATATTTTCATCACCAATGTAATTAAATGGTGTAAAATAAGGAGCTAATTCAGAATACAGAGAAGAATATTTATTTGTTTCAACCGGCAAATTATTGGACCTATAATTTTGAATTAATTCATCCATTTCACGCATATTAACATTTAAATCAAGATTTATTATATCATTATTATTTTCATCAACATTTTCAACATTGTAAACCTTTTTAATGTTTTTAACTACAGGCAAAATCCAATATAAATTCATATTAAATTTATTAAACCATTTTCTTAGTGGCTTGTATGTAGCTTCTTTAACTAAAGCACCTTCCACATTACCATATTTATCGAAAAAAGAAAAATATTCTCTCAATTGTTTAAATCTTTCAATCATAATATGAATATTATTAAGAACTCTGGGTGTTCTTTGGGCATTTGGAACAGTAGATAAAAGGTCATCTAATAAATCAGCAACTTGAACTTCAATACTATATCTTTCTTTTCTAGTATCGACATCAACATACTGCATAATTGGACCAAGTTCTTCATCACCAAACACAATTTGGTCAGCTTTAATTATAATTTCTCTAAGTTGTTCCCTAACGTCCTTTACTGGTACAGCTACTTGAATTCTTTCAACGTCTACAACTTTTCTCTCTCTTTCTAGTTCAGGAATTTCTAAAATATCTTCTTCAATTTCTTGAATAGGTTCTTCCGCTAATTCAGGCTGTCCTAATGGAGTAGAAGGTTTTTCTCTTATTTCAATATTATCGATCGGTAAATTTTCAGGAATACCTTTATAATCAAAATTAATATACAATAAATCATTATCAGTTGTTTTTATTTCAATCATATCTTGCTCTAAATTGGTAATTTCTCCGGTTATTATAACTGGAAAATCTCCGCCAAAATAAATGTTAACCCATTTTCCGGGTAAAAGGCTATTTTGTCTAGCGTAACTTGGAGTATCTGCTCTACTAAGTATTTCAATTTTAGTGATATTTCCATCACCTAAATTTCCGTCATCATTAATTTTTAATTTAATTCTGTTAAGTGTATCTGTGTTAATTAAATAAACTTTGGCTCTATCAATATAGTCAATTATAAATATTTGTTCATTAAGCATTTCATTAACGGGGTTAGTCAATTTAATTATATCTCCAAGTTGAAGTTCCAATTCAATATCCCTTTTAATATCCCTTTCAATATCCCTTTCAATATCCCTTTCAATATCCCTTTCAATATCCCTTTTTTCTTCTTGTTCTTGTTCTTGTTCATTTTTCCGTTTTTCTATTTTAGATTCTTCAGACATTGTTCTATAATTATAATAGATATTTTTATACTTAAGTAAAAATCATTAATAAATATAGTTTAAAGACAATGTATTAATTATAAATAATAAATGATTGCTACATACAATTTGTCAGAAATTCCCGGATTTAATGGTTTATTAAATCCTAATTTAGAAACCATAAGTAATTCAAATATTCTAAAATTAAATAAAAATATGTGTAGAACAAATAATTCTATTTACAGTGTAATTAGATATGATAAAAATCTATTGTCTTATGACCTAATTCAGTCTTATGGATTATGTCGTTCTGTTATAGTAAATAGTGCTAATAATGTAGTCGGTTTTTCTCCACCAAAATCAATCAGTGCTGAAACTTTTATTAAACAATATCCTGAAACTGCTGATGGTGTAGTAGCTGAAGAATTTGTTGAGGGAACAATGGTAAATGTTTTTTTTGACCATTCTATTGGATTGACTGGCGGGTGGGAAATTTCTACACGAAACACAGTTGGTGCTACTTCAAGTTTTTATAAACATTCTAGCTCAAAGACATTTAGACAAATGTTTATGGAAGCAGCAACCGAATGTAAGTTAGATATTAATAGATTAAATCCCGATATGTGTTATAGTTTTGTTCTTCAACATCCTGAAAATAGAATTGTTGTTCCATTTAGTAAGCCACAATTATTTTTAGTAGGTGTTTACCAAATCGAAACAATAAATGGTAATATTACGGTTAGAACTCGTGATATGGAAGAATGTAAGTATTTTTTTGAACAGGAGGGTGTTTCTGTTAAATTTCCACAGGTTTATAAGTTTGATACTTACTCAGAATTGATCGATAAATATGCTTCAATGAATACATCTTATGATATTCTTGGTGTAATGATTCACAACAGATTGACTGGTGAAAGAACAAAGATCAGAAATCCAGTTTATGAACAAGTTAGAAATTTACGTGGCAACCAACCTAAATTACAATATCAATATTTATGTTTAAGAAAAGAAGGTAAGGTAAAAGATTTCTTAAAGTTTTATCCCGAAAATAAAAAGGAGTTTTCTACATTTAGAGACCAAGTACATCTTTTTACAAATACATTATATTCCAATTATGTATCTTGTTATATTAAGAAAGAAAAACCTCTTATTGAATTTTCTGAGCAATACAGAACACATATGTTTAATATTCATAAAATATATATGGAAGAACTTAGAGAGAAAAAATTATTTGTATCGAATACAATTGTCCAGAAATATGTTAATGAACTTCATCCATCGCTTTTAATGTATTGTTTAAACTTTCAAATGAGAAAGCGAAATATTGACACTATTATTGCTGATGATAAACAAGAATAAAAAAATATATTTGCTTTATAAATTATTTACTTTATAAATTATTTGCTTCAATTAATTATTAATTATTTATTATTAGTTGTTCTCAAGAAATAAATATTAGTTATATAAATTTTCTAATATTTATTTTACACCTTTTTATATTATTTTATTTTAACGAGGAACTAATTTCATAAATTCTTTACCAATTCTCTTATATGATTCCATAGCAACATTAATACATTCCAATAAATTTCCCTTAACTGATGAAATATCAACAGGTTCTGTATAGGCAACTCGCATTAAACTATATGAGTCGTGTGGATGCAACATTTTAAAACCACAATAAGTTAAAACTTTATTTTCATAAAATTTTTTTAATAAGAAATACTCAATTACTTTTCCGACAGTATAATCCTCTCCTTCTAGAATAATATCATAACAATTTCTAAGTGTGCTATCAGCAGATTTAATTTCAAGCTTATCTTCTTGAATAACTGTATTCAAATTGTCAAGTTTTTCATTCATAATTTTACATGCCAATATTAGCAACTCAGGGTTTGTGTAAATGCCAATAGATTGAATAATAAAATCGAAACTATCAGGTTTGAAAATTCTTTTTCCTTCTAATAATTTCCAATTAACTGCTTCAAATTCAATTTCAGATTCATTTTTACCTTCATCTTTCCATTTTTGCTTTAGCTGCTGTAATTTTGCTTCTTGTTGAGCTTCGTCAATTGTGTTTCCATATGAACACGTTGACACCGCATTAAAAGCTCCATCTTCTTTAGCAGTTCCAATATCGAACTCACACGTTAAATGAATAATTTTACCGTGAATTTCTTCAGCTGGTTTGGCTTTAAGTCTAACAAAATCAATATAGTCTCCTGTAATATCATTTGCTGGGAATATTTCACGCATTTTATCAACTGGCAAAGGTTTTCCGGTAACAAGATCTTTAATTACAAAATCCTTAGTTGTGATAACTATAGATGTATCTGTATTATTTTGAACATTTAATTCTAGCATATAATTTTTTAGCGGAAAACTTTCGGTATCCTTAATATGAATAGGAATACAACTTAAACGATGTTTAACAATTTCATTATTTAATCCACACGTATTCGAAATAATATTACATTTATTTCTATCATTAGGTGATACTCTAAATACAACTAACGGAATATCAGATAAAATTATTCTTCTGATAGCGTTTGCTATACTAACATTTACACCACTTAGAGTAAATTTTAGCTCATCGTCTCTAATATCAGAAATAATATCTACACGAGGAATAATAACGAAACTGCCGTTAGAATTAGAATTAAAATTAGAATTAGACATTCTTAACTCGTTGCTCATTATATCTATAATATCTTTATATTTAAATTATTAAATTAAATCAATTTTTTCAAAAATGAGTTAAATAAATAATTTGATTAACTAAGTATATATTAAGATGAGTTGTATTTTATATTATAGCAAATATTGTGAAGTTAGTAAAAAATATTTAAAGCTTTTATCGAAGTCAGATATTCAAAAAGATATACATTTTATATGTATAGACAAGAGAGTTAAAGATGCCAATAATAAAACATATATTGTTTTAGAAAATGGTCAAAAAATTATTTTACCAGAAAACGTAACAAAGGTTCCAGCATTACTTTTATTAAATCAAGGATATCAAGTTTTATATGGAGAACAAATTTTACAGTATTTAAAGCCTAAGCAACAGCAAGAAGTTAGACAAGCAACGCAAAATAATATGGAACCTATGGCATTTTCTCTCGGGGGTGGTGGCGGATTTGGTGATATTGTTTCAGACCAATATAGTTTTCTGGATCAAGGTGAAGATGATTTAAAGACAACAGGAAATGGTGGAATGAGACAAATGCATAATTATGTTGATTTAAATTCAGCATTTAGCGGTAATATTTCAGCGGTAAATGATAATAGTAATGAATATAATACAACTATTAGAGGAACACAAAAAATGGGAGAAGATGCTTCTAACCAACAAATGGAGGAGAGAATTAGAAAAATGAAAGAGGAAAGAGATGCGGACATTCGTTCTTTAACAGGAAACAGACCACCTATGAGTTATTAAATCCACTTTTTAAAAAAGTAAATTAAAAAAGTGAAGCAAAAAAGGTTAAAATATATAAATTAGTATATTTATTAATTATTAATAAACTAATTTAAAAAGAAAATTAGAAAAGTAAATAATGTCTAACGTATTGTCTGCGTTTAATGACCACTTTTTAGAGTTTCTCAATGATGTTCAAGGTGTTTTTCCTGAAGATCCTGATATTTTAGCAGCTAAAATTGCTTTAACAGCAATCAGAAAGGCTAATCCTAAAATCATTGTTAAGATTTGGAAGGCTTTTATTGCCGATAAGTATCGATCACAAATTACTGCAGGTGATATTGGGTTCTTTATTAGTAAGGATTATTCATCTGATGTATCTAATTCTAATAGCTCAGATAAGATTATGGAGTCTATTGATAGATTGAGAGAACCGATTAAAAATATGGGTCCCGATAATCAAGCAAAGGTAATGAAGTATATCCAAAACTTAACAAAATTGTCTGAGATGTGTGATTAATCATCCACCTTTGAAAAGGTGGATCCAAACCTTTTTAAATTTTATATATTAAAAATATTAAAATAAATATATTTTAATATTTGTTTTGACTTAAATAAAAAAGATTATATAAAAATAAATATGTCTGAAAATAGTAATTCGATTCCAGAAGAATTTACTAAAGTATTAAGGGATTTTGTAGGAGATTTGCTCGTAACATTTCCCGAATATTCTAGTTTTATTGATAAATGGTGGAAAACCAAAGAATCTTTTAACTATATTGATGAAGAAGAAGAGAGAAACAAAGCATATGAAAAATCCGAAGCGAAATCAGCAAAACTTCTTTTTGATTTTTGTAAGAAAAAGTTGCCTCCAAGATTTTTCGATATTTTATATCAAAATGACGAAATGTTTAAAGAAGATTCAGAAATAGATACTGAATTCTTCCCAAAAATCCATTTTAAAAATTTATGGCAATGTGATATTTCAGATAAAACGAGAGAAACTATTTGGAAGTACCTACAGCTTATATTATTTTCTGTTGTAGGATCATTAGATAATAAAGATGCGTTTGGTGATACAGCCAAATTATTTGACGCCATTAATGAAGATGAATTTAAGAATAAGTTACAAGAAACATTATCACATATGCAGGGATTATTTGATTTACCAACAGACGGAAATATGCCAGAAAATTTAGGTGAAGGTTTAAATCCAGGTGACCTACCGAATGCTGAGCAAATCAATGAGCATATTACGGGTATGTTGGACGGAAAAATCGGTAAACTAGCTCGCGAAATTGCAGAAGAAACTGCCGCAAATTTAAACATGGATTTTGATGGAGCAACTGATATGAAGGATGTATTCAATACTCTCGTAAAAAACCCAACAAAGTTAATGGGATTAGTTAAAACCGTCGGCGACAAACTCGACACTAAATTAAAGTCAGGTGAATTAAAAGAATCTGAGATGATTCAAGAGGCAACTGAGCTAATGAATAAGATGAAAAACATGCCAGGAATGGGAAATATTCAAGATATGTTAAGTAAAATGGGAATGGGTGGTTTAGGGAAAATGAATACGGGAGCTATGGGTTCACAACTAAATCAACGTATGAAAATGGCGAAAACTAAAGAAAGAATTAGAGCAAAGGCGGAAGCTAACGCATTGGCAAAAGCAAAAGCCGAAATGGCTTCACATACTACACCAACTGGCGCAAGTCATACTGATGAAGAATTACTGAAGTTATTTAGTTCCGAAGATAAGATAGAGAGAAGTCCAAGAGGAGCAAAACCGACTAATCAACAAAATAATCAACAAAATAATCAACAAAATAATCAACAAAATAAAAAGAAAAAGGGTAAAAAATAAACTTATATATATAAAAATTTTAAAACATTTATATATATAATGACAACTCAAATTTGGTTCTATGACCCAACCATTTTATTTAATAAGTATTATATTTTTGAATTATGGCCTACGTCAAATATGTGTTATGAACAAAAGTTAAATGCTATTTCTAGATTAATTATTTTATTAACTATTTTAGGATATATTTTGACTATGTCCAGAAGAGTTTTGGTAGTAGGTATTTTAACCTTATTAGTTATTTTTGTTTTATACGCAATGCGTAAGCAAAAATTAACAAAAAATATGTTGGAAAATTTTGATGTTCAAGGAAATGAAGTAACTGGATTATTCGATAACAAACCAAAATCATTTGTTAATCCGGTTACTTTAGACGAGGTTTTACGCACAGAATTTAAGGAAGGAAATAAGAAGAACCCATTTAGTAATGTTTTATTAACTCAAATTAACGATGAACCGGAGAGAAAAGCAGCACCACCTAGTTTTAATGTAGATGTTGATACAGATATAACTAAAAATGTTAAGAGAGCTGTTCAAATGATGAATCCAGGTATTAAAAACACGAATAAGCAGTTATTTGGTGACCTTTGGCAAAATTTCCAACTGGATCAATCGAACCGTATATTTTATAGTACTCCAAATACTAAAATTTTTAATGATCAAGGGGCTTACGGTGAATATTTATATGGCGGAATGATTAGCTCGAAAGAATCTGATCCTTCTTCAGCCCTAGCTCGTGTTCAAGACTCATATCGTTATACACTCTATTAAAATACTTATTAATAATATTGTTTAGTAAAATAATTATATTTAACAAAAAATAATGTATATTATAATATATAAATGGCTAATACATATAGTTATATTTTTGACTCTTCAAATAGAATTGGACTCGACCAATGTAATTTAGACCAAACAACAATACAAGACGTTGCTGCCTGTAATTATATGACACAAAATTATTTTGCTTCTGACTGTACTATGAAAAACCCAATTTCTCTCGCAACTACCCAACCAGGTATAATGTATAATGGAGGTTATCAAGTCGGAGCTGGAGGATGTAACATTAACGAATCATCTAATCTTCAAATTGGCACCATCCAGACCCACCCAAGATGTCGCATCGACCTTTTTCAACGTCCCTTTGCTACTGTCCCTTATTTAGGACGTGGTTCTGTAAATCCTATTATGGAATCTCAAATTCAACAAGGAGAGCAACTTGTGAACAAGAAAAGCATTAATAATTTAAGCGAAAAAAGCTACATTAAATATCATCAAACACCATTATTACCTGCTGTTCAACAAAGAATAAGTAATCCTGCTAATCAAATTGAAAGTGTAGCTTCTGATGGTTGGGTTCGCGGTGGTGTTCCTTCTCGTGAATTAACACGTGATACTGATTATTTTAACAAACATACTAGTTATCAATATGCTTAAATAATAATACCAATAATAATAAATTTAAAATATTTATTTAAAGATTTACATATAATTTAAATAAATGTATAATACTAATTATGAATGCCGATATCATAAAGATAATATTTTTTTAGAAACAGATGATGTAAATGATAACGAGAAAGATTACATTAGACATATTTTATATGAGGAAGATATGTTAATGATTTTTGGAATTGAAGACAACAATTTCAATGAAATCTTCTCTGAATTAAATTTAATTTTTTTTGAATTATATTTGAAACTTAAGGATAATGAATTATTAATGAAATGTATGAAACATGTAGCGAGAGATATTTTTTCAGAGAGTGAAGATTTTGGACTATGTATTTTATATTCTTACGATTATATGTATATAACTCATAAATGTGTTTCAGAATATTTAGAGACTGGCACTATTTCTAGTGAAAATGTAGAATTATTAAATAAATATGTTATTAATTTGTAAATATTGTAAATAATATTTTGTAAATGTATATAAATGGCTTCTACACGTAATAGAAATACTACAATAAATTATAATTTAGAACAAAGACAGTATAGTCAATCAAGTTCTTACGCATTGTATCCAAATTCACAATATGGAGCAGCATATAACACAATGCTTCCTGGAAATGGTTTGCTTCCGGCACAAATTCCGTGGAATAAATTATCTTACAATGCTGCTGATACTGAATCATTTTTATTTGGAATAAACTCTACAAATTTAGTTAATCCAGCTCCTTGTTTTGTTCCAGAAATAACCAAGTTAGGTTCGGCAAATGTATTTGAAAAGGGACCAACATTTATACCGGAACCTTTAGTTATTAACAAGGATCAACGACCTTTTCCAATTCCAAATTAAATAAGTATTTTAAGTAAATTTAGATTTATTTACTAAAAATATGTTATACGAATATATTATAGTATGAGTAATATTAATGCTAAAAATATTATAAGTGAAAATATTACAGTCACAAATTTAAATGTAACTTATATAAACGGAGCACCATATGTATCTAATCCTTGTAATAATCCATGTAATAGTGGTGGTTATTATGTTCCGTGTCCAGATTGTAATTATGTAGGTTCAGATTTATGCGATTGTGGTAATACTTGTAACTGGTGTGACCAACAACCTTATGTTCCTGATGAATGCGACTGCTTTGTTCCTTGTAATAATGGTGGCTCAGGTTCCACGGGGCCAACAGGAAATACAGGTCCAACTGGACCATCTGGTAACACAGGACCAACAGGAAATACAGGTCCAACTGGACCATCTGGTAACACAGGACCAACAGGAAATACAGGACCAACTGGACCATCTGGTAACACAGGACCAACAGGAAATACAGGACCAACTGGACCATCTGGTAACACAGGTCCAACAGGAAATACAGGTCCAACTGGTAACACAGGACCAACTGGTAACACAGGGCCAACGGGTGACACAGGACCAACTGGTAACACAGGACCAACTGGTAACACAGGGCCAACGGGTCCAACAGGTCCAACGGGTAACACTGGTCCAACTGGTAACACAGGACCAACTGGTAACACAGGTCCAACAGGTA
>Ga0194133_10003714_pt1 | contig 21359 bp, 15 predicted proteins | sample TA2KigOf40mmetaG_FD_155448 | JGI IMG/M metagenome (GOLD analysis project Ga0194133, IMG submission 155448) | Freshwater microbial communities from Lake Tanganyika, Tanzania - TA2015055 Kigoma Offshore 40m | ecosystem: Environmental > Aquatic > Freshwater > Lake | place: Tanzania: Lake...
TCCGGTGTTTAAGACCCCCCCCCCCCCCTAAACCCAACCCAACGAACCCAAGCACCTCACTGCAACCTTTGGCCCAGAGGTTACCACACCAACAAAAGTAACACAAACACATGTGCGTTAAATAGGGAATACGAGATGTCACCGAATCACTACTCATAGAACAGACAAAAACTCTACAATTCACAACTCATGGAACGAACGAACTCATCGAACAGATGAACTCATTGAATCAGGTTAGGTTAGGACGAAACCGCCGAATAACCTGCCCGGTAAATGAGGAGGAAACATGCCCCGCAGGGTTAGGTTAGGTAGTATTCAGCGAAATCGTCCATTCTGTGAGTTGTGATTCGATGAGTTTGTCCATTCTGTGATTTGTGATTTGATGAGTTAGTCCATTTGGCGAGTTGGGATTCGCTGACTTCACATAATATACCTCAAATAACAAAAAAGGTTGAATGACGTACTTCAAAAAAAAGTTTTTATTAACGCTTCATCTTTATTTTCAGTTTTATTGCAATAAATGTGACATCATTTTTGCTCAAATATTCCACTTTAAAGAGCATTTGAGAAGAAGTCATGCAAGTGAACCCAATCCTGTTTGTAAGGTATGTGGCCTAACGTTCAACACACCCGAGCGGATTAGAAAACATACCATAGATCATCAACACATGCACAAAGCCTTCAAATGTCATCTTTGCCAGTTTGTTTCTAATGAAAAGGATGTGATCAAAAAACACTTGAAGGCTGCTCACTCTAATACACTTTCAGAGTGTAAGAGTTGTGATATGATTTTTGGAAATGGTCTGGCTAAGAAAAATCACATGTTTAGTCAACATCCGTTTGACGAATTTTACATGAGCCGTCTCTCTTGTCCTTTCTGTCCAGCAAAATTTGGTGCCAAGAATAACCTTACTAGACACATAAGGCTGAAACACGATGCAAAGTATTCTGAGGATCAAGAATATCCTCCCAGAACAAAGTCAAAAATAGGTGAGATTTTTAACTTTTATGACAGAGACTTCAAGGAGCTTTTTTGGGGAGTATCTCATGGTATGATGAGATTTTTTGGACAGTTTTAAAGTTTACCTTGCAAAACTTTGCTCATTAAAAGCAGACTGAGGGTATTTCTGTATGTGGGTAAAATAAAATTACTTAATTATCATTTTTACAATATTTAAATTTAAGTAGACAGGCATTTTTTTCTACTGGGAAAAATGCCAAACCCTATAGAGCAAAAACACCCATGCTTGCTTTGTGCTTAATTTTAGGGTGCTATGAAAATCAGTCGAATGACGATTTGTCAAATTTCTGGTTTGTCAAATCTCTGTTTTTACCGAATTTACGATAGGTCGAATGTCCGCTTTTACCAAATATTTGTCCCATCAAATTTCAGGTTTGTCAAATACGTTAGGTTAGGTTTGACAAAACAGAAATTCAACAAATTTGATGAATCATTAAATTTGACAAACGGGAAATTTGAAGGGATGAATTTTTGGTAAAACAAATCATTAAATTTGTCAAACCGGAAATTTGATGGGATAAATTTTTGGTAAAATGGCGATTCGACGCATCGTGATTTGACAAATTTTCATAGCACCAATTTTAGAGTAAAGTTTTAAGTACTAGTTCAAGCTGTGTCTTTGCAAAATATCAGCTCCTAGACAAAAATTCAAAAATCTGGTTAGTAATAAAGTTTTTGACATTAGTATGAGGAGTCTATTTGCACCTTGATTTAACAAATGAGTTACCCCAGGGATGGAAATCCAGCTTGTAACCCACTTGACCCTTTCTTGATGAAGGTATGGTAAATCCTGGCGAGTGGGCAATGCTTCAAGAAACGAGACCAATGAGATACTAAATGTATATTTGTTGAAAGTGTGGGGTTTTATACCCAGGAGACAGATCAGGGTAATTTGACATTCGGATCAGCATTATTTGGTGTTCGGATCAGGTCAAGGACATTGACCGGGAATATTTGGAAGGAAATGTTCAAACAAACAATATTCAATATTTCCCAAGAAAAGAGACAACCTGTTTGCAGGTGTCGCAACATTCCTCACAGAAAGGGAAGAACCAAATACGGGCGTCTTTGATACTCGATTACAATCAATAAAAGGGTGATCATTAAGGAAACGGTAAATGAGGGATCAATGGTATTAATATCAAAAAGACCTTAATAAATATTCGTTAAGCGGTTGAGTATTTTAAAGGAAATACTATGATTACTTTGTAAGATAATGAAATCTAAAAATATATTAAATATTAGATTTACTATAAAGGTATCATGCAACTTAACCAAATGAAAGGCTTTTCATAATCAAATTCAATTTTTAGATCAACATCATGACAATCTCAGCATTTTGAAGCTTGGATCACTTTACAAGTTGAAACACACAAACTCATTGAGAGTAATGAGGAAAAGTGACCTAAATAGAGACCTAATACACTTTGAAGGTCAAACCATCCACCCATGTTATGTTCCAATGCCTTTTGTTACAGAGGAAGAAGTAGTAAAAGCATGCTTTCAAAAGGTAGTGAAATGGGTTAAGCCATCTTTTGAACAATAAAAAAGTGTTGTGATTTACAACTATTTTTTCAGAGTACGAAAGATCAAAATGTATCTAATCATAGAGCAGAGGATCAAGTGGAAAAGTATGTTAAAGTATCTGAATAGCAAAAGAAAATTTAAACAAATGGTATGAATTTTTCTTTTAGTCCTAACAAGAGAAAGGCTTTTTTGAAAGCCCTCAAAAATATGGAGGAAGATGAAGTGACTGAAGATGTGCAAAACTGCCAATCTTTTGAAGTGCCACACCCACTTTCCGCAACTCAGAGAGTGTCACCAACAGACATGAACTCCACCGAGAAGTGCGCTTCAATTCAACCAAAGATGAGTGACGGCATCTCAAATGAGATCCCTAAAAGATCAAACAAGCTCACCATTCATAAGATCAATGGATCTTATGAAATCCAAATTGTGAAAGAAGAACAAGATGTGGAAGAAGAGGAAAACAAAGAGTTTTTGTCCCCAGCTGCATGTCTAAACTCAACCGAGAAACAAACACCTAATAGGCCGAATACTAAGGAAGTTTCCTCAAATAAAAGGTCAAGATTACTTTCAAAAAGTACCATCCTGAGTGAAGAAAGCTGTGAACCCTCTGAGGTGCCACAAACACTTTCTGCAACGCAGAGAATGTCTCCAACAAACCTGAACTCTACCGTTAACTGTTCTTCAACTCAGAGAATGACAAATGACGGATCTTCAAAAAAGATTCGTGATAGCTTAATGTCTTTTGGCAAAGCTAAGATTGCCAAAGAAAATTATAAATTTGTAATCCGACATCAACTTGCAGAGTGGCCTATGAAATGCCCCAAGTGCACAGGTGACATTCAAGATCTAAGAACATTTAACATACACATGAGAAGGCATTGGAGTTGTGACACTATCTGCCCTATTTGTGATCTTAGCATAACACGTAAAATGTACTTCCAAGGACACCTTCTTAAACATTCAGAGAAGTGGACATTTGGTTGCAAAAAGTGTCATAAATATTTTAATACAAAATATCATGTACTTAGACATTTAAAAACACATTCAAATGTGGCCTGTTCTGTATAGAGATGGACCTTGACCTGACCCGACCTAAGGATATCTCTGTTCTGCGTTTAAAAAGGGCCAACCCGGCTCTGTCCCAGATATTTTTTGATCCAACCAGAAATGATTTATTTTTGAAAATTAAAAAAAATAGCTCTTTTGAGGAAAAAGGCGACCCATTAAACCAAGCTGCCAAAATATTACCCGGGCCCAACCCGGCTCAAAATTTTTTGACTCGAGCTCATCTCTAATTCTGTAAAACAATGATGACTTTTGGAGATAACATGCAGATGTAATCCATTAATGGATCTCAGTACTTTACATTATTATCATACAACTTCTCTATACATGTCAGATCCACAAGTACAATTTATTCTGGTGCAATACTATCCCTTGTTGTAGATCAAAAAGCACTTGCTTTGTATTTTATCTTATGGACTCCTTTGTATAAAAGTACAGAAATAAAGCAATTTTCGACATTTTTCTTCATTTAACTGTGTTCCAAGATAAAGTTGACTCTCCAATATGAAATTAAAGTGTTTTTTGTTGAAATCTTTGACTTATTTTTTTTCCAAATTGTCATTTTCAAAAAAATTGAAGGTAGCAAATAAAGATCTTTTATATATTTCATAAGTTTTTGCTTTTTGAATTGGCATGCCTGAGCCTAATGGTAAAATTCTTTATCGTTCACTAGCTGGCTTCCCCTTATATCTTCATATATTTTTAAAATTATTTTTAAAGTAGGCTTTGCTTTTTTTTATCAAGGCACACTTAGGCTAGGAAAGGTGTTGAGCCAAACCGGGGTCAAAGGTTGCTTCGAGGTGACAGGATTAACCCTCTGGCCCAACTGATTCTCAGTCTGATGCCATGACTGCTGGCCCATGGCACACCTATTATGCAGTGATTCCTTTTTGTTTTTACAATTATTTAAATGAATTAAGTTGACAGGCATTTTTTCTTACCAGGAAAAATGTCAAACCTTCTCGAACAGAAAACCCCATGCTGGCTTTGTGCTTAATTTTAGAGTAAAGCGTCTTTAAAGTAATATTTAGGGATTGCTTCAAACTCTTTAATGCAAAATATCAGCTCTCTATCTTTAATATTATGGGAGCTATAAAGAAAATGAAGAAAAGTTGGCTATCATTGTTGGCCCTCCAGCTATAAAACTGAGGGAGTAGTTATAAGATGGCAGATGGACATACTGTAAAAATGCAAAATTTCAAATAGGCCCTTATGGAACAAAAATATAACTGATTTTTTGCTTCGCTTGAGAGGATAATTAAGTGAAATAACTATCGGTCACCCGAGAGAGTGGGTGTGGCTGTGAGCATCGCCCTGAGTATGGCTGCGAGTGTAGGCATGGGAGTGAGTGCGGCCGTGGGCCAGGGGTTGACCAGGAGCTTGTGCAAATGGCACAAAAATAGAAATTATGTAAGATTATAGAACAAAAAATGCCTAAGTATCTTGACAGTTCTATTTGTTTTCCCTTTACTTGTAGGGCTCGAAACACAGACGCATGTTCTGTGATTCCCCTTTCCATGCTCAGAATGGACTCCTATAAATGCTTTCCATTCTTGGCTGGCTTTTACCTGTGGAGGTGATTGCATTGTACGCATTGAAAGTCAGTTACGAATAGAATTCAGAACAAAGACAACATGTGTTTTATTTTTGGGAGACATTCACTTATTCTAATGGTTATTCTTTAATGCTGGTAATTAAATTATGATAATAGTTTCACTTTAATAAACAATTGCAACTTTTTCAAACAAAAATCTCAGTTAAGAAATTTTTATTTACATTCCATTCCAAAGACTGGTAGTGATACATGTCCATATCTTTTTGTCAAAAGATTTCCAATCCTAAAAGCAAAAAACAGACAATGAAAAGCTTGCAGCAAAAGCATTTCAATTGTGATCATTTACTTATCCCATTTGTTGCCTGCCGCTGTATACTTCCAAATATCACTTTTAGGTCCTACTTCGTGGCTTCCGCCATAGAGAATGAAGTCCAAACCACCACTTGTTGGTATCATTTCAGCAGATCCAAGGCCTCTGGTACCACCTGTCTCAGGTGGTATCTCATCCCAAAGCAGTTCAACTGTTGATGTTCTTGGATTCCAGATTTCCATACCTTTTTCCTCTCCTCCAATAATTGCCACAACAGAGAATCCGTCTTTTCCCATGATAAGTCCACAACTACTGTACCGTCTGTTTTTTATCAATTTTTCTTTTTGAAGAGCAAATGTTGGCCTGAAAATAAAGGCACATGCATTGTTTACTTTTTTAGATAGATATAGGATTTAGGTTTACTCTTTGGCAGACCAATCATAGAGGTAGATGTTTCTATCATTGCCTTGAGAACCTCCAATAAAAGCAAGATTAAAAATTCCAAACATTTTTTTTATATTTTTTATTTGAATTACTTGTGGTAAGGGTTCGAGATAACATTGAGCTCCAGTTTTCCAATTAAACAATTCCCCAGAACCAATATAGTTAGATCCATCATATCCAGCAATAGTCAAATGCCAGGAGGGTTCTGAGGATCAGTTTATAATTTTACTTTAACATAACAGAGGAGTCAGGTTGGTCAAGTTGGTTACTCGCTGGATTTCCATTACAGTGGGCTGGGCTCAACTCCCACCCGCGGTAACCAACAAAAAAAATTAAACCACCTAGTGTTCCTTAAAAAAATGACTAAAAAATTGTCTCAAGCCGCACTTTATAAAAAACTATCTTGATACAGCTATTTGGTAATCCGGCTCATTGTATCACAATCCCGCTCGCTCTTTATTTTGGTGATCCTTGCACTGCAGTCATTCAAGTTTTATAAAACTCAAGCTGTCTGTTGGTCAGAACCCCAACTCCCAAACAAAGATACCTACCAACTTCACAAATTGATTCCCCAGAGGTACATCCATCACTTTGACGGCAAGATTCATCCAGAACTGAAAAAGAAAATTTGTTCGAAGAACAAATTAGGATTCAGGTTTGTTGCAAAGTTTATACCTTGACAGGACTCAAATAGTAGGCAAGCAGAAGTTGACAGAAAATGCGTAAACCAAGTGCATTCTTTTGTATTTTGGCAGAGTGACAAACATTCAGCACTTGAAGATCAGCATTTATACTGCAATTGTAACAGTCTGAAGAAAAATCAATAATTAACTCACCTTGTATTTACAGACAATTTGGTGTCCAGAACAAGTCCGTCACATTCAGCTTTCACAAAGCATACTGGATCTGGAATCTTCCATTCCTTTTTTCCGCTCACACAACCTTTAACAACACATCAAGTCTAGCTTCTTATTATAAGTTTTGAAAGATTTATTTCAACTCCAGTAGTACTTACCCTGACATGTTTCTGGACTGAAAATCGCGCAGTTTTGAAACATGTGACAAAAATTTCCCTCGAGATAGAACGTAAACCAGTTACAATCTATTGATCATTACACGTTTCATAATTAGGTTGTAATAAAATGATTTAATCAAAAAATTACCTGTTGTGTTTTTACATTGCAAAAGACAATCTTTTTCATTTGGGGAGAACTTTCCTGAGACATGAATGCTTGATTGGCATTCACCATCTATGAAGCACTCATCTTCTTGTGCTTTTGAAAGACAAATCAAACTCAAAAGGATAAGTTTGAAAATCATCTTGATTGTTTATCAACCGTGAACTTAATTTTTTAAAGCTTTGAATGTGATTTCCAAATGATAAGGCATTGAGAATATTGAGTTATCATTTAATGTTATCTATGCAAACATTTCCTTCCTTGCATCATTCAATAAAATTTAACAAATTGGATCATTATCTAGAGTTATGAATGTACAGACTCTAATGATGATGCTGTTGCTACTTTGAGCAGCATAATATATGTCGACAGCACACACGGCTGTAGCCATTAGACTTAAGATTACGATATTTTAGCATTATTGCCACGCAACCTTTTACCCACATCTGATTCCCAAACGCTCCAGTCTCACAATAAAAGGCCTGCGTGCCTTAAGAACAGTATCTAGTTATTCTCTTTGTCTTTGTGCTTAGACGTAAGTTACTTTGAGTAGATAGTTAAGGTCCCTTTCTAAGGATTATTATATTATAAGTATATTTTGATATTATGTGTTATAACTAACCCAAATAAAGTATTATGAGCATATTTTACATCCAGCTTTTATTTCTATAAGAGGGAATTAGTGTTCATAAAGATGGGTTAGATAGAAGTATTCATCCTCTCTTCCTCATCTTTGCATTCATCTCCATGATTGTCAAGATCAGTAAGCATACACATATGTGTGTAAGGGTGAACTTATATGGCTCAATTCATTAAGTACGCTTTCCTTAAAGCAACAAGATTTGAATTTGACTTGTCGGAGATATTTCAGTCTATTTGCTAAAGGAATGTTTGCGGATCTTTAGACATGATATATCCATCATGGTAACGCTGCCTGGCAATCTGCTATTAATATATGAGGATTGTCTTAGTTTTTGTGGAAGTGGTTGTCCACTGTCCCGAAGGTTTATCCGGGTCATTGTAAAGTGGATGGGCGCTGGAAGATTTTATTTAGATCCACCCTGGGGATTTGATAATGAAAATCTTTGATAGCAATTCTAGGGCCTTTATAATGCAGGCAGTGGCATCCTTGAACCAGCATTTTGCAATAAAGGGAAAATATTAATAGTATACATTTGTCACTACAAACTCAACTTTTGCACCATCTACATAAATGTAGATAGCAGACACGGATCGCAGTATCATGTTTTTACAAAAACTACATTATTTTTTTGATCACACAACCTTTCTATTCACGGTTGATCCCCAAGTGCACTTGATCCCTTTACTTTTATCTCACATGTTGATAAAAAGTATTATGAGCATTTTATATAAAGCCTTTTTAGGTCTAAAAGAAAGAAGTATACTCATAAGCTAGTGGGAATATGTTTACGTAATTGCGTCCAATCATATTGTATGTGCTCCCAGGATAAGTCTACATAAATTTACCAGAACAGGGTATTAAGGTTCAAAAACTAGTTGATTTTATAATGAAATTTTATTCATCTTCAGAAATAAGCATCATTTAATCAGCCAGGCATTCATGAGGTGTTTTGTTGAAGTCCTCAACAGAACAAGTTGACCATCTTAATCAAGAATAGTTCATTTTTTAAGACTATTAAATAAATAGATTGTATAATTCACAACAGGTTTCACCTTGAAACAGTTTGATAGTAATCCATTACACCACCAATATTAGTGCAAACATTTCCTTGACTGTCATAACGGTTGTTTCCTGGTGATCCAACAAAATCATGATCCATCCCAAGATTGTGTCCAAGTTCGTGAGCAAAAATCTATTATATTAACATTAAAAGGTGTGGTGAGTTTTTCACAAACAAAGATTTTCTGAATGTGGTTTTCCCAAGCACAATTTGCCAATTTTTATATTTATCCACGTGCAAGCGCTAAGCAAGTGATTTAGGAATATAGCTAGGGGTTGGGAAAAAATAATTTGACTTTCGCATTATTTCTTTACAAGCTCCGACAATTTTTAAGCTAGTAGAGAAAAGGTTTTAAAATAACATTTGTAGCTAAATGCCAGGACAATTAATACAAATAAGAAGGTGACTTTCCATTATTTTGGGCGAGATTTCATCAAATGAAAAGAAGTGACATTATTCATTATCTTATGGCGCAGGTTTCTCATTTTTCATCACCTTTCAGAAAACTGATTTACCATCTCACCTTTCAAAATTCTCTTATAACCGTATCTTTTGACAGGTCACACTGATATTGTCACCAGTTGCCCATAAAGGTAAGCATTTTTTGATCAGATATTTTCACCAAAACTTCAATATTTTCTTTACTTTTTCTGGGATTTGAATTTCAGGAAATTTATTAACACATCTGTTACCAAATTGAACAATGCAATAAAGTCATAAACATAAAAAAAATTCAAGCTGGTCCACTTACCTCACCAGTTGATATGTCATCATTTAGATATTCAACAATTGCTGTTTTATAGCTCTGTTGGCCACAAATATTTCCAAGATATGCTATTCCTACTGTACCAGGAGCATTATTTTGGAAGCACAAATACACATTGCTGTCATGGTCAGGCTGATTATAGGCACTCACAAACTGTCTGTAAAGAAATTCAAAATCCACATACAAAGTTTCAAAAAGAGGAATATTTCTTGATCATTTCATGGGCGCTCTTTTTTGCATTTATTTCCCAAATTTAATATTTATAACACAAAGGTTCCGTTCACTCACATTTCTCTTTAAATGTCATTTTAAGACAGCTCATCACGCTATCTTTTATTTCCACAATTGTTTACATATTTTAGTAGGTCCCTCAAAGCAAAAGACACGTCTTTCCAAAACCACTAAACAACGGGCTTCATTTCTTAGGTCCCTTAAACATTGGTTAAAGTGCTTATTCCAGCTATGCTTGTTTAAAGGGCTGCAATTCCATTAAAGTACAGTTCAGTATCCATTTTTTATTTATTGGGAAGGCTATTGCTGGGTTTACTTGAAATCCTTACGCACTCCAAATTACAGCACCCCCCTTGCTTGTTGAATATGAATAAAGCTAGAGAGTGATAGTGACCTTACATTAAAGTCTTGATAAAGGTATAATTTTCCGTTCTGTTCTGTGGGTTCCTATATGCTGTATCACGAAAACCAAATCTCTTTCTCTTTGAGAGGGCTTTCATGCTACAGACCTTCTAATATCTTTGTATATTTCCTTCCAAACGAGAGACTGTAATTGTAATGTTTATTTGAGCTGCAGTTAAGAAAAAGATTCCATTGAAAGCACAAGTAACTTTTATTTTTGGTGGAGTTGTTTACAATAGCTCCCTCGTCAGACAAACAATTGACATACAGATGATCATTCTACTAAAATGTGTTGAAAAAAGAGAGACTTACAATGATCCTTCATTAGCTTCAATTGAGTCAGGTATGCTAAATGCACTCTTGAAAATAAGGGTGATGGAGTGGCCCAGTGATGGGTGAAAGTAGAGGTCCTTGTAAAATAGGATTTTAAGTTACTTTTTCCACTATTGTAGTTTAAGTTATTTTCAGAACCTGAGCATGAGTAACAATTCTTCTCATTGTATTGTAATTATCTCCTGAGAATTGACTCCCAAATGTCTGATCATTAAAAATGGCCAATTCAATTCTGCAATTAACAATTCAAAAATAAATCTTGAATAAAATGTTTCGACTTTATCATTTACAAACAGGTTAAAGAGTCGCTACGATCCCCCCAATGTCTTCCTGAATTCCAAAATCCTAAAATTGGGGTCAGGGTCAGGGTCAATCCTACTGTATTTGCAAAAAACTCTTTGCCTCGCAATAACGTAGCTTCATCAGAGCAAATACATACCCTATGGGTGACACATTTTGCTGAGGACATAAGTTAAGGGCTAATACCATCAGTGGCTTAACCCCAGGCATAGGCTTTAACCCTGAGCAACAAAAATTGTCATCTTTTCCAAAGTGCAATTCCACAGTCAAAATAGGGGTCCTATGAACCAGACCTAGGTGCTGGAATCCGGCAAATTTGTAAATATCTCAATAACCCTTATAGTCACAGAAATTATTGTATAAACATAAATTGATGTTTATACAAGTATTTTCTGTGACAAAGAGCTCTTCAGACATTAACTCCGGCAAAATTTTTACAAATTTGGCTTCATGGTGCCAGACTCTGGGACCAAAATCCCGCACAGCAAAGCCAAATTTGTAGGAGCCCCAAAATTGCACCTAATGAAGGGTGTCGGGGGCTTCCATGAAAAAAACCTAGTATTTAAATGATCATCACTTGAAATCTTGTTTTGGAGTTTTCTTTGGAAAAAGAAAAGGTCTGATCATCTTATTTGATGGAGTATGAAGAACTATATCATTGATCAGATTGTTTGTCTTGTAAGGTGACTTGATGATCCTGGAAACACCATTAACAACTTTGAACATGAAATCTTCATGCCTTTTTGTGCGCATTTTGATCTGAAAGAGAAAATTTTATACTTTGATCAAGTATTTTAATTTTAGTCTTTATAAACATGCAACAAAATCAGAAGTTTGTAATTTGCAAAGATTCCTGCTATACCTGGCTAAAGAAAACATTCAATGTGCAAAGAATCAATCAGCTCCTTTACCTTTAATCACCGCACCCTTTTGCTGATCAGCAACTTTAATCTGGTATTATCCTTCAATGCTGCCTCTTATTCTTTCTAAATTCATTCCAATCTTAATTATAAATCTAAACCCCAACCCCGACCGTTTGAACTTCCAAACAGACAATTTTGACGGGCAGTGTTTTCAGTATATAAATCCTCCTCATTCTCGCATGATCAGATAGTATCTCACTTGTGACATTTCCTGATGTTTGGCTCTTGCACCTCAGTTTAATAAACAAGCATTTTCAGAAACCCTAAACTACGTTAAGAACATTCTTTTGGTTTTTCACATTTGATAAAACTGATATAGATAACTATATCCACTAAAACACTATCATCAAGCGCTATTTCAGCTATTTTCATATTGCTCATTTTACATGACATTTTGCCTTGTTATCTTTCATTGCCACATTTTGATTTTACGATACACGAGTAAACAGCCTTCAATATACGCATCCTTCCTGATAGCAACCAAAGACGCCATCTCTTAGATACCTCATGCATATATCTACCCTTTCTGTACTGTTTTCAGTCCTTAATAAGGACTCACACACATCAAAAAAATAGTTGCATATTGATTCTTTTCATGACTTGGTAGTACGCGTCACTGGGTTTACACACTCATTCTCTATGTTCCTCTTTGCAAAGGTCACTCCAGAGCACCATCATAAGTGGTACAAACCTCAAATTTATCTTCAAATGGACAACCTCCAGTGAGAGAGACATACACATCAGGCTCATCTCTCAAGTGTCCAACAAAAATACACTTGTCAATGTCAGTTTCTTTCTCCCCCCTCTGAACAGCAATGGGATTGAATGGCTTGAGAATAGCAACATCATCAGGCCTTTCATCATGAAAGTTGATGCCAAGAAGTTGGACATCCTCTGGAGAGGCCTAAAATCAATTCATCATGGGTTTTTCCAAATAATTTTTTACATTTAAATAAGTAACAAAAAAATTAAAATTCAGTATAATAATATTAAAATTGAACCAATATATTTTACATGAAGATAACTTACTGAAAAATTTTACACTTACTCTCATCTCAATGTTGAACAATTATCATCTGTCTTTTATGCTCAGAAAGAGCACTAGGCAATGCATCTTTCAAAATCAACTGTTATCTTGAATAAAAGACTACCCTAAGTAAATTGCTGGTTAGAGAAATCTGCCTATGCTTCACCACCCGACAGAAATGAGCTTAATATTTTCTCGACGCAAAAGGACATTGCGAATGAAGAAGCAGTCAGTACTTTGATTAAAGAAGAATGAGCCCAAAACATCCACAGCACCTAAGAAGAAAAGGACGTGAACCCACCCAGAAAGTATAAAAGAGTCTGGGTCACATCAACAGCAAGCAGATACTGACCTGCTCCATCTGGGATAATAAAGAACGATATTAGCATCCCCATACAATACAACACACACATGAAAGTAGGTCATTGGACTGACATAAATCTGAGATCCTCCAATCATTGCAAAAGGTGTCAACGCCAAATATAACCCACAGACACCTAGTGCCAATTAACCTTCATCATGGATTCCCAGATGGTGACATTAAAAAAAAGGTGCTATACGAAGAGCCAATCTGGCTAGCCACACACGAACATGTCATTCGAAGTGATCAATGACAAACAACCTTCAAGGTCATTGGAAAAGAGTAGATATCACACTGCATCTATTTATCTCAAGCCACCCAGAGCAGACCAAAAGCTCCAGCTGATTACCTTGAGAGGAAGAGAAAGACTCCTAAGGAAAATCCCTATAAAAACCTTTTCCCATAAGACTGATTATTGTATTGGAATCCAACATTACAATCGTGCACAGTACTTACATCCTTGCCCATATTCTCCGGACTTGAGTAATTTTTATTTTAAAATAAAGTTCAAAAAATATTGATTGGGTCTAATTATTTTATTTACTTGTGAAAGAAAAATTTAGCTCACAAATAAACTCATCAGCCTTAATTTGTTGATGTTATGCGCTGATACCAACTTACTAGAGTCAGGCAAAACTTACGGATTCCAAGGGACTCTATCTTTACTAGATTGGGGAACTGGTTGCTTAGCTTAGTTCTCTATCCAGACATACCAAGTAGAGAAAAGAGTGTCTAAAAATGTTGCCATTTTAAGACTTTTACAGCAAAAGCCTTATTTTCAAAATTGTAGGTGGCTCATTGTATTTGCTTAGAAAAAAAGGATTTTCATAGTGTTTGGCTGATGTCAATTTATAAAGTCACAAGATGCCTTTTTTGGAAAGAGAATTGGCATGATAAAAACTTGCAAATTTACTTGATTTGAAATCCAAGTAAAAGTTGGAGCTTCCTTTGAGCAGCTGGCAATACCTTGAAAATGAATTTTAAATTAAGTTTACATATTGAAAATTTGGAAATAAATGAATGAACCTGCCATCAGCAGAAAGACAAAGTTTTGAATCATTTCTCTATCAAAATATTTTAATTTTTATGTACAGATTCTCAAGTTAAGCTTTCGATTCCTGACTGAGTTATAACCTTTGCTTTAAATACAAAAATCAAATTTTGTGCCCTAAAACTGTCAATCTCTATCTTATCAATTGATATTTCTTAGATGGATAAGCTGTAATCCTCAGCTTGGGGCAAATAAAACTTGATATTTGAATCATTGTTTTGAATTTTGAAAAATTGATGATGATGTTGCAGAGCTTTTGGCAGTAAAAACTATCAATCCCAATGACTCAATAAATTCATCAAAAAGTAACAAAAGTATTTGCAGATTTTGCAATAATATTTTTGGAAACAGACTCATCTCATCAAGATAAAGGTTTATAACCAAATAGTTTAAAAATAAAATACAGGAACTGATTCAATTGTAAAATTAGGCATAGATTTGTTTAAACCTGAGTAAATGATATTAATGGTGGGCAGATGGCTAGATTTTTGGAACAGCTGCTCCAAAAGAGTGCTACAAATTATCTCTCCCAAGCAAAGTGAGCGGAATGAGGAGGAGTCTAGATTTTTCAATAGGGCTTGAGTTGGTATAAAATGTCTGTCTGTCACGTCTATCTCCTCACACAGTTTAAAGGTAGACAGCTAAAAATTGGCAGGAAAAATTCTCATATCAATGGCACAGTATCTACAGACCAGTTTTTTGATATTTTTTGTGGGGTCTGAGATATTTGAGGTCAAAGATGGAGATAAAAAATAACAGATTCGGTCTGCTCCAACCTGTTTTCTTAGCTGAGGTTGCTATAGTCTTAATAAATGATTCAGTCGTTCTGGTCTTTTATTTGGGCAAGAAGCTAGATGAAAACTAGAGCCTATAATTATCCAACACCAATCATATATATAATAGCAAATGGACGAACAACTAGTAAACATCCCTAATGAAAATAAGCTCACCTATTGGGGTCATAAGTGACAAAACAAGTACGACTTGCCAAAAGATGTGGTAAAAAATGTATCTTGAAAGGTGAGTCTGGAAATAATTTTTCTCAAAGGTGAAAAAAACCGACAAAACCTGCCATAAGATGTATCTCATTGTCCTGTCTTTCTATGAAGTAAAAATTAGTGGAAAGTCACTTTCTTATTTTCGGTAGGGATATGTAGATGCATAAACCTATTCATTATAGTGATGGGCCCGGATCAGCCATTTTTTGGTTGGTTTAAGTTTGGGTTTGGAAAATTTCCCCTAAAAATCCTAATTTTCCAATTTTTTCACTTTGGGTAAAAAAAATTGCCTCGGGATTGTGTCAAAAAGCACCTAGGTCAAAGACAGGTTGGCCTGTAATTTACTGCGGGGAAAAAGTATGCTCGGGTCAGGTCAAAGCCCATCTCCACAGTATTTTCTACTATACTGGCTAAATCTACTTATACTTTGAATGCCCTACAAATGATGACAATTACATTCATGAAACTGAGACAACTTTTTTTTATCATATTTTTAAGTACGCCTTGCAACTCGGTGGTCATTAAAGGCACACAAGATGGTTTTTTGATCTTTTATTGTGGTTTTTTACCCGGGCGGGAGTCGAGCCCGGGTTGCTGGGTTAGAATTCCAGCTTCTGTGGACTGAACAATTTCTATTATCTGAATATGAATTCTGCTTGGAAATTCATCAGGGTCAGTTTTTTAAAGTTTTTTTACAGCAATAGGGTTTGATTCAGAGGAAACCACTCATTCTGAGTAGAAAAGAGCATAAAACACTATTAAACAAATAAAATAAAGCATTTATATGTCATATTAAGTTATGCTTTTCTGATCTTCATAATTTTCAATGCATTATTTACATTTTTCTTTTCAAATTAATTTAAGAAATTTGTAAAGCATTCAAACTATTTTTCAATCGGAATGATTGGTTTAAAATCACGCAACCTCATCCCTCATTTTGCTTTGTAACATTTCACCTTTTGGCTTGAAAAGCAGAATATTCATTTCAGTTTCACAAAAATGTATCAGCAAACATTTTTTTCTATTTTATTCATCTCCACAAACATACTAAATTGTTTGACATCAGCATCAACTGATCAATGTGAACGTGACAAGTGTGATAATATCAATAAGAAGTGCAGAAATTTTGACTTAGAAACATTCAAAAATTCTCCATCAATATTTACATTTTTTCCAGAAGGTCGATTAGGAAACAAAATTTCTGCCTTCCTGAACCTCTACTTTTTAAAGTTAGAATTTGGACTTGATGTTTATTATGAAAAAGAGTCCTTCAAATTGCTGAATAACTTCTTCCCTAATGCTAAATTGGCTGTAAAGGTTCTTGAAGATGAACTTTGCAATTGGAAAGATTTTGGGTATGATTAAAGAGCAATAATCAATTTCTGCTTTATATTAATTTGCATTCTTAAATTGATAGGTTTGAGAAGTATGAAGGGAATATTGAGCTTTTGGGTAGTAAGCAATGGTCAATTGGAAAAGCAGTTCAGATTTATCTAGATAGGAAGAATTTTATGAGGCATGAAGTTCAGGTAAGTTATCTAAAAGACTTCTCATTTTTGTAAGTGTGTTTCGGTTCACAGCTTATCTTACCATCGAGTGCGCTAGGAGGGTGTGTGTGTTGGAACGAGAGAGGGTCTGGAAACCCAGTTGTGACCTTACCAACTAAGAAAAGACTCAATACTGAGCTGTTTAATGATAGAAAGGCAGCCCTTAATATAAGAGAGCCTCGTATCAGAAGTGGGACCAATCAGACAGTAAGGCAATAGCTGGTTGGGGGGAGCGAATATGCCTTCCACAGAACTGCTATCTTGATATCAGGTGTGGCCTATCTTGTTATCAGGTGTAACCGCTATCTAGATATCAGGTGTGACCCATCTTGATGTGAGATTAACAGGTTTGTGAAAGAAACAGACCATATTTGTTAAAATATCATAAAAGCGAAATAAAGAAAAGAACTTGAATTGGACGCATTGCACAATATTAAAATTAAGTCACAATTCTATACTTTTTAAAAGCTTAGAATTATGGTAAATCCTGTTAATGGGATGACGATTCGAGAAATGAGACCAACGAGATACTCACTATTTATTTGGTGAACAGGTCAGCTTTTATAGGTTCAATACAGATCGAGAGGATCTAGAGTCGCATCAAGGAAAGAATGAGAGGGAAAATTGGTAGGTCATTGACCTGTTAAATAATTGGAGGGAAACAGTCATTGTAAATGATAGTTCCAAGAAAAGGGTTGCCTAATAAATATCTTCATCGTCATTTTGGTCATCTGCGTTCCCAGATGGTGATGGTGGGTCACATGATACTACATCGTTTTGCCATATGCCGATTTGCCATATGAGCCAGTTTGCCATAAACTGCGCGCTCGTACGACGACTTTATTGCTAACCTAACCTGCGCGTAAACCTAACCCTGCGGGGCTACGACTAGCACGCGCGCGTTCGTCGTATGCCCAATCGGCATATGGCGAACTGGCTCATATGGCGAATCAGCATATGGCGAATCGACTATGGCGAATCAGCATATGGCAAATCGACTATGGCGAATCGGCATATGGCGAAAAGACATATTCCCGGGTCACATGGGTGGACCTTTTTTCTTTTTCACCAGGATTTGAACCCCAGCAAAATGGGATGAAAGTCTTCTGTCTACGCATAGCCTTATGCTCTTGACATCATGCTGGGAATCGGGGTGAGGTGGGTTTAAACCACAGCACCTACATGCAAATGTTGATCCCAGATTGCCAGAGTTTAAAAAAATAATTTAAAGTGTAAAATTTTTCAGGGTGGTCGACAGTACTTGAAAAAATACAGAAAAGAGATGCTTGAAGTTTTACAATTTGCTCCACATATCATGGAACATGTGCACAAGACTCAAAACAGTATTCTTAAAAAGGTAAGATATGTAAAATTGCTTTTGATTCTGCATGAGTGTCAAAAAGTTTATTTTGAATGGTCTTGTCCCGACCGAAAAAAGTCTCCCTTTTTACAAAAAGGGCGATTTCAGGCAGCAAACTAAAAAAATAATTTTTGGAAAAGTTAGATTTAAGGAGATTTCGGGTGTAAAACCCAAAAAGGGTGACATTAAGTCATGATTCAGGCAATAAAGCACGCGAAATCACCCTTTTTTATATTATGAAAAATAGCAACAAAACACCATGATTTTTATGGTTGGGTTGGTCTGTAAGGTGTATATATAATTTGAGTTTTCCCACATGCTGTAATGTTTTAGTTGTCATGACATGTTTTTGTTTATTTACTGGTTGAAACTAGTTGAATAGTAGTTCTAACTATTACAGCTATAAGATATTCAATCATCCTCAAGTTGTGTTACAGTTATAACCTATAGCTTAGTTTCACTCGAATTGTATTTCATCATGGTGTTTTCGTTATCATCATTTTACTTTGTTAAACCAAGCATAATGAGGGAACGAGTCATATTAATTACTTGTTTGAACTAAGTTACAGTCATACTCAAGTCGTATTACTTATGCAACCTAGGTTAGTCTTAGCTTGAGTAGAATGACTGAAACGACCTCGCTTAGTCGTGCTCAAGGATTACTTATTTCTTATACGATCTTGCTTAGTATGCCCTTGAGTCACCGTACATCGCAGCCTTTACGTATTGGAATGATCCAATCTCAGTCACGCAACCTATTTTAAGCTTAATCATAGCTCTTTGAGCTTAAATATCTCAGCTCCTGGACAAAAAATTCAAAAATCTGGTTGACAAATTTCACGGCATTAATAAAATGAGTCTTCATGCCAAATTTCAGCCTTCTAGCTTCAAAACTGTAGGAAGAGATAGATGTGACAGACGCAAACAGACGTCAAGCATTATTGGACGCTTATCCCTATCTTAGTATAAATATAAAAAATACTTGAATTTCAACTTGTTCTTCAGATTGGTAGGGAAACCAAAGATGTGACATTCATTGGAATCCACAGCCGCAGAACAGATTATTTAGAATTCAGGAGGAAAAGATTAGGGCTTAAAGATCTTTATGATGTAAGTATATCAAAAGCAAATGTAAAACTTTATTCAGCTTTAAATGAACTGATTATATTTTCAGGGTTACTTCCTTGATGCTATTGAGTATTTTGAAGAAGAAGATTTTCCAAATCCTGTGTTTTTATTCATATCTGATGACATTCCTTGGGGAAAAGAACAAATTGGACACAAAAAGAATGTTTTCTTTGTTGGCTGTGGAGATGGAGATGATAATGGTTAATTAAAATCTCATATTGAAATGTTTTTTAACTTACAATCGAGAATATTTTTTTGGGATTTTAGATTGTATTGGAAAAGACTTTGCCATACTTTGTAACTGCAACCACACAATCACATCCCATGGAAGTTTTGGAACTTGGGGATCCATTATTGCTGGTGGAGAGATCTACACTGAATATGGGGCAATCATTCCTTAATTTTTTTTGTAAAATAAACTTATTTGTACCTTTTTCCATGTCTTAAATTCCTGGAATCTCACTTGAAAGGCGAATTCAGAATTCGCTGAATCAAAAATTGACATTTATAATCGAATTCACGATTCGTTGAATGGAAGCCAATCTAACTTATTCAAGGGCTTTTTTATTACCAATCTAACCTAACCCAGCTTTCAGGCCTCACCCTGCTGGGCTTATCATCCTTAGACCTTGAATGGCTTGAATTGTCTTCAAGCTATTTGAGGGAGTAGTGTTAGGCCTAGAAGGTTAGGTTAATAACAATTAGAGATGGGACCTGACCCGAGCATACTTTTGACCCGCAGTAAATAAGAGGCCGACCCGCCTTTGAACCAGGAACTTTTTGACCCCACCCGAAGAGATTTTTTTAATCCAAAGGGAAAAATTGGTGGTTAAAGATAATTCCAGTTTAAAGTTGCCATAATCAGTGAACGGATATGGATGGCTAAAGATAACAGAAAAGGTCATTGAGCAGATCAAAAAAGATAAGACAAGGATAATAATGTAACTTTGATCAACTATAAGAAAATATGTAACAATTATATCATGAGCTTAGCTTCAAATAATTAAGTAGGCATGCATTTTTTGCATAGGGAAAATTACTAAACCCATGAGCAAGCGAGCAATTTGTAACAAACAAACAAATGGGCATCAAAAAATGTTTTGTTTTTTGTCATCAAACAAACAAATGTGCTTTAGAAAAATGTTTCCCTTTTTGTCATGTCAATTGTCATCTTTGCATTTTTACATCAAATATATCAGCATCTAGACAAAATTTATAATATGTGGTTGGTAACCTATTAGAAAAGGGTTCAAGCTTTCTTCATGCAAAAATTAGCTCTCTAGCTTTAAAACTGAGGGAGCCTTATAAGTGACATACAGACGGACATCAAAAAATAATTAAACTTTGGTGTTACATCTTTAATAGCTCCCACAATTTAAAGGTTAAAAAAAAAGTTAAGAAAATTACATTGATTGTCCAGGCATTTAACTACATATGTTATTTTATAAACTTTTCCTTGGCTTTAAAATTGTAGTAGCTATTGAAGACATAAATTTAAAGTCAAAAAGTATTTTTCCCAACCCTTAGCTATATTTCTTAAATAACTCTCTTCGCTCATGCTTCTTGCTCATTCGTGGATAAATAAAAAAAATTGCCAATATCCTATTTGTGGTAAAGTATTACACATCAATATAACCTCTGCAAAGATAATCAGATTCAGACTTTGCTTTTATTTCATAATCCCAAGTTGGAAATTTTGATTAATATTTCTTATCTATGTTTTTTCTTATCAACACTGACTGTACCTTATGAACCTACAACTTTTGCACTGGAAATACTACTACTTTGTTGTCAAACAACTTACAGATTTAGCATCTTCATGCCATTTTTAAATGTGAGTAACTTTTGTGAGTCCTGGTAAAATGGGAAAGGATTATTTTTTCTTTACAGTAGCAAGTAGGTCATTTACAGATTCATGTGTAATCATCAAAATTATTTCCTTGGGAAATAATCTTGGACATCTGGCAACTTTTCTATGCATGATTATGTAAGAGTTTATAAAAAAAGGTACTGCAGAAAATAAATGATTCATTCCTGCTGAAAACTTGTAGTCTTTGAGTATGTTGAAGCTAGAGAACAGTGCAAAAAAAGGTAAAAGAAATTTTTTCTGAAAACTGTTAAAAAAA
>Ga0194133_10003716_pt1 | contig 21354 bp, 2 predicted proteins | sample TA2KigOf40mmetaG_FD_155448 | JGI IMG/M metagenome (GOLD analysis project Ga0194133, IMG submission 155448) | Freshwater microbial communities from Lake Tanganyika, Tanzania - TA2015055 Kigoma Offshore 40m | ecosystem: Environmental > Aquatic > Freshwater > Lake | place: Tanzania: Lake Tanganyika...
ACCTTCGTACTCAATCCAACTCGAATATAATGCCATTTACTCAGTACACTAATTTAGATTTTGATCAGATTAAGACATCGATCAAAGATTATCTAAGAGCAAACTCAAACTTTACAGATTTTGATTTTGAAGGATCAAATCTAAGTGTATTGATAGACACGCTTGCCTATAACTCTTATATTACTGCATATAACACGAATGCTGTTGCGAATGAGGTATTCATTGATAGTGCAGTTTTAAGAGAGAACGTAATTTCACTTGCAAGGAACATTGGATACGTACCAAGGTCTAAGAGGGCGGCCAGGGCGCAGATATCGTTCTTAGCAGAGGTTCCTGCAACAAGCACCACGCCTACGGCCACATTAAAGGCAGGCATTGTTGCTACTGGATCTGCTGAGGATATGTCCTTTGTGTATTCAATACCAGATGATATTTCGGTTCCAGTAAGTGATTATGATGGAGTGACTCCAAGATTTGCATTTTTTGAAAATATTGATATTTTTGAAGGAAGTCTTATCACAACAAACTTTACGGTTGACACTTCAGTAAACGATCAAAAATTTGTTCTTCCAAATCCAAACATAGACACATCAACACTTATCGTAAAAGTAAGACCTTCGATTAATGATAATTCATCAACAAAATATCAAAAATTAGATAATATAATTGGAATTAGTAGTACAGCGTATAATTATTTTTTACAAGAAATTTCAGGAGAAAAATATGAGATTATTTTTGGTGATGGTGTAATTTCAACAAAATTAAATAATGACAATTATGTAGAATGTTCTTATATTGTCACTAATGGACCAGATGCAAATGGATCTGCTAATTTTTCATTTGCGGGAATTATAGAAAACAGTACGTCCAACGTAATTACGCAAAATACTGGATTAGAAATTACAGTTAATCAACCATCTGCAAATGGTGATGTAATTGAATCAATCAATTCAGTCAAGTATTATGCACCACGACTTTATTCTTCACAATATAGAGCCGTTTCAGCAAGTGATTATGAAGCAATTATTCCATACATTTACCCAAATGTAGAATCTGTATCTGCTTATGGTGGTGAGGAATTAAATCCCCCACAGTTCGGTAAAGTATTTATTGTGGTCAAACCCCGAAATGGTGAACTTTTGGGTGATTATACCAAACGAGAAATCCTATCAAAACTTAAATCGTATTCAGTTGCTGGTATTGTACCTGAATTTGTAGATTTAAAATATTTGTATGTTGAATTAGAGTCTGCAATATATTACAATTCAAACTTCTCAATGAGTCCTAATGAATTATTAACCAAAATACAATCCGCATTATCTTCATATGCTTCTGGTTTAGATGTGAATAAATTCGGTGGAAGAATTAAATATTCAAAACTTGTAAGTATTATTGATAATGTCGATTTAGCAGTAACTTCAAACATCACAAAAGTGAAGATGAGGAGGAATTTGAAAGCAGCTGTTGGTCAGAATGCTCAATATGAACTTTGTTATGGAAACTCATTCCATTCAAGATCTGAAGGATATTCAATAAAGTCATCTGGATTTACTATTTTTGGACAATCTGATACTTTATTTCTTGCAGATCAAAAGATTTCAAAAACTCGCGGATCACTCTTTTTCTTTAAACTAGATAGCACTGGAAATCCTTCTATAGTTAAAGCAAATGCAGGCACAGTCAAATATGACGTGGGTGAAATCCTTATAGATACTGTAAATATAACCTCAACTACTGCATCAAATAATGTAATTGAAATACAGGCAATACCTGACTCGAATGATGTTCTTGGATTAAAAGATTTGTATGTTCAGTTGAGCATTTCATCCAGTAAGTTTGAAATGATTGATGATGTTATTTCTTCAGGAGATAACACTTCAGGAACAAGATTTACTCCAACCTCAAGTTTCATAAACGGTTTGTATACAAGATAGAATGTTAAACAAGAATCTTCAACGAGTAAAAATAAGTCAGGTCATCCGCAATCAAATTCCTGATTTTATTGCGGAGGAAAATCCATTATTTTTAGAATTTCTTGAGCAGTATTATAGATCTCAGGATAGTCAAGCATCTCCTGCAGACATCAGTGAAAACATTGACACGTATTTAAAGTTAGAAAATTTTCAAGAAGTTAATTATTTAACAACTTCTACCAAATTAACCGCTGACATTGAATATTATGATGAAACTATTAATGTAGAATCTACAGATTCTTGGCCTGATCAGTATGGATTGTTTAAGATTGATAATGAAATTATCACATATACTGGAAAAACCGCAACTAGTTTTACTGGATGTGTGAGAGGATTCAGTGGAATCGAGAATTTACACGAAACTAATAATCCAGAAAATTTAGTTTTCAATGCTACGACATCAGAAGATCATAACAATAATTCAACAGTAACTAATTTAAGTAATTTATTCTTACAAGAGTTTTGGAAAAAGTTAAAAATACAATTTTTACCAGGATTTGAGAACAGAGAATTATACGAAGATTTAAATCAATCATTTTTTCTATCAAGAGCAAAAGATTTTTATCAAACAAAAGGAACTGATGAATCTATAAAAATATTATTTAAAGTTTTATATGGTCATTCTGCAACTGTCATCAGACCTAGAGAATATCTGATTACCCCATCTAATGCGGATTGGAGTGTTACTGTAAATTTAATTGCAGAGAGAGTTTCTGGAAATCCATTAAACATCAAAGGACAAACTTTAATTCAAGAAAATCCCGATGCAAGTGGTAATATTTTTGATGTTGAATTATACAGCTTAGAAGATAATGATTATTATTTGATTAAACTCAGTAGAGATTCTATTGTTGGTGATTTTGTTGTCAATGGATTTGCAAAAAATACCATTGAAGTTCAAATTGGTGCTGATAAGATTACGGTAGATTCAACTTTAGGATTTCAAGAATCTGGAATTCTATATGCCGATGGTCAGATTATAATATACACCCACAAGAACTCAACTCAGTTTTTAGGATGTACTGGAATTACGGGAGTCATTTCTCAGTACAGCGGTATTCATCAATATAATTTTGTATATTCATACGAATCAGTTGATGGTAGAGTAGATGTAAATTCCGAAAATCAAGTAGTTTTAAGAATCACTGGAACACTTTCAGACTTCGATCTTTCTAATTCTGAAGCAAAATATTTATCGTCAGGTGATGAAATTTTTGTAAAGCAACTTGGAGAAAAGGTAGACCCTGGGGAATATAATTATAAATTTGATAATTGGTTTTATAATCATGCAATAAATGTAAAATTAGTAGAAAATTCTTCAAGATTTACAAGTTTAGTCACACCCACTATTGTGACTACAAAAACGAATCATAAATTTAAAATTGGTGATAGTGTAATTTTAAGTTCCACTGTAGGAATTGTTGAAATATCAGGAACTGTGACTGATATTTTATATGATGATGATACTGCAAGAGTTCAAAATATTTCAAATAAATTTCAGTTTAGTTTTTCTAATGGAGTAACTTTAAATAACTCAATAGATTATATTGCAAAAAGAAATATTTTAACTGTAGAGAATTCAACTTATCCTAAAATATCTGGGATTGTTGCCGATATTCAAAACACTTATATTGATCGGGATCTAAAAAATTTATATGTAACTGCTTCTGGATTACCATCATATGAAATAAATGCCCCCTCAAGAAAGAAAGAATTTATTTCATCATCTACGCCATCGGAAACAATCACTACTATAGGTAATCATAATTTTAATACAGGGCAGAAAGTGTTCTTTAGCGTTAAAAGTGGAACAATATCTGGACTTTCAACGAATACCTCATTTTTTGTTAAGAAAATTAATAACACATCATTTAAATTAGCATTTAATCCTACAAATATAGTTACATCAAATTTCATTTCCTACAGCGGAATTGGAACTGGAATTTTAACCGCAATCGAAGTTAATAATAGAGATTTAACGGATCAAAACTTACTTAAGAGAATACCGATAACTCCAAAGGCAAAATCGACAAATATAAAATTAGAAGATTTTACATCGTCAAGAACTACAGGAATTTTTGTAAATGGAGTTGAAATTTTATCAAGTCAATCATCAGATGTTATTTTCTATGGCCAAATAAATCGATTGAATGTATTAAGTGGTGGAAAGGATTATAATGTTACTATTCCCCCACAAGTTGTAGTTTCTGATAATTACGGTAGTGGAGTATTGGCAAATGCAAATACCACAGGTGTTATTGATGACATCATTGTAACTGATCCTGGGTACAATTTCAAAGATATTCCAACTGTAAATATCATTGGAGGAAATGGCAAAAATGCTACTGCTGAATGTTTCCTAAAATCATCACAATTTTCTATTAATTTTGAAGGTGGGATTACTGGAATTAACACTTTAACAAATGTAATTGGGTTTGCAACTTTTCATGGATTTGAAAATGGAAGTGAATTAATTTACAAATCTCTAGGAAATGCTTCAATTGGAATAGGAAGCACAATTGGAAGTACTTCTGTAGATGAATCATTAGTAGATAATTCAATATATTTTGCACGTAAAGTATCAAATACTTCAATTCAATTGATGAATACGTCATCCGACGCTTTAGTTGGCGTGAATACAATTAATATCATTGGAGTTTCATCTGGATCTCATCAATTTATTGATAGTAAAATTAGAAAAATTATTGATTTTGTTCAGGTTACAAATCCAGGAGAAAATTATCAAGTTAGAAATATTGAGGTAGATAGTATTGAATATCCACCTAAATTTCCTGGTATATCCACGGCTTTTGTTGGTATTAACACTGAAAATAATTATATCTTTGCGAAGGGTCATGGATTTGAAACTGGAGAAGAGATAATATATTCAAATAATGGACAAGTTATATCTGGACTTAATACACTCACCAAATATTTTGCAATAAAAATTGATGATTCTAAATTTAGGTTAGTTGAAACATTTGTTGGAGTTTCATCTATAACTGGAATTGCCACCACAGCATTTGATTCAAATCTAGTAAATAACAATTTTGTTAATTTAAATTCTACAGGAGTTGGAACTCATACTTTTTCATACCCACCAGTGCAAGTTATTATCACTGGTCTTACTGATTCAACTTTACAAACTGGTATATCTACATCAATAACTGCTACTCCAATTGTAAAAGGATCTATAAAAGATATTTTTACAAAAAATGGTGGTCATGATTATGGAGCGGAAATACTTAACTTTGAAAGACAACCATCAATTACTCTGTCAAGTGGATCTGGTGCGTTACTTGGTGCTAGAATTACTGATGGTAAAATTGTAAATGTCATTATATTTGAACCAGGGTCTGGGTACATCTCCGAACCAGAGTTAATAGTTGAGGGAGATGGAAAGTTTGCTAGATTAAAAGCAATTGTTTTTAATGGGGAAATTGTTGATGTTCAAATTATTGATGAAGGGAAAGACTATAATCAACAAACTACACAAATTGTAGTTAGAACTTTAGGTAGTGGTGCAAAAGTATCTGCAGATATTCAAAAGTGGGTAGTAAACTCATATGCCCAAAATGAGTTTAATTCTGATGATGCAATTTTAATTACTGGACTTAATGATACTACAACTAGTAAGTTAGTTTCAATATATGCTCCTAAAAAATTAAGAAGATCTTTAGGCGATAATTTAGATTCTAATCTAAATGAAGTTGGTATAAACACAGTCCACTCACCCATTATTGGATGGTGTTATGATGGAAATCCTATTTACGGCCCTTATGGTGGGTCAAGTGTAACAAATTCAATAAATCCTCGTTTAATGGTAAGTGGTTATTCATTAATTACAAAACCGAACAGACCATCTTTAGCAAGTTTTCCGAATGGATTTTTTGTAAATGATTATGAATTTACATCGAGTGGTGATTTAGATGAAAATAATGGAAGATTCTGTATTACTCCAGAATTTCCAAATGGAACTTATGCATATTTTGCTATTAAAAATAATTACCCATATGTTGTCAAATCATTTAAAAATGATCCAGATCTATTTAACTATGATTTTACAATAGATCAAAATGCAAATTTACTTTTAGAGGGTGATATTTTTAGAAATAACACTCCGTATAGAATAAATGAATCGAATGCATTTTATGAAGGATTGAATAATTTTGGTAATAAAAAAGAAAAATTTGTAGTTAATTCTGTTATTTCTTCTGGCATATCTTCGGTTAGAATAATAGATGGTGGAATTAATTATCAAGTTGGGGATAGAGTATCGTTTATAAATGAAAAGTCTGGTGGACTTGGAGCAAGAGCAGAGGTTTCATCATTAAAGGGTAAAGAAATTAGATCAATTACATATGATAACACTACAATTTCAAATATAACGTTCAGTTATTCTGAAAATGTTGTTACTGGATTTACAACAAATCCTCATGGACTTATTGACGGGGAAACGGTAATTATTTCTGGAATCAGTAGTTCTTCTTTTAAATTCTTTGAGGGAAATTACAAAGTTGGAGTTTCAAGTGTAAGCACTTCATTACTTGTGGGAATTGGTGAAACTGCATCTACCGGAATTGTGACTAGTATCGTATTATCTGAGTCTGCAACTTCTGGAAGAATTAGGACTGATGATCTTCTTACAGTTGGAACGGAACAGTTATTAGTTCTTAATGTTCTTGAAAGTACAAATTCATACCGAGTACAGAGATCTTATAATGCAAGTGTTGGGTCTGCTCACAGTTCTGGAGACTCTGTATTTTTAAATCCAAAAAGATTTACTTATAATGTTTCAGATAATAGCGGTCTTAATCTATCTGTAAGAGATAATAAAACTACATATTTTAATCCAGATAATTCTATTGGATTTGGAACTCAAGGAACCAGACATTTTGTTGGATATGGGGTATCTAACACTACTATCGGGATTCAAACTGGATCTATAACTAGACTATTCTTCAGTTCTCATTCATTTTCTCCTGCAGATCTTGTTCAAATAATTAATGGAACTCCAGCAGGCATTAATACTACCGAAGCTAGAGTCGTATCTGTTGGATCGACCTTTGTAAATATAGAATTCGATAGCACATCAGTTTCTGGTGTTGGTCTGACTGCGGCAGTATTTTTAAGAAAAAATAATTTTGTTAGAAAAAAAACAATTAATATTGAAAATTTAAACTATGGAGATTCGATAGCATTTCAAACTTTTGAACCATTTACTTATTCTACGAATTCAGGAATTGGTATTAGTGTATCTGAATACGATGATTTAAGTAACCCATTTAAATTAGTAGATGGACAAACAATTTTTGTAACTAGAATTTCCGAATCTAGCGATGATATTGGAATTAGAACTACTAGAATTGGAATTGGATCATTAAGTACTTTATACTTTGTTGGAACTGGAAATGAAATTGGAATTGGTACAACTGGTGGAGATAATCACAGTATTACTACACTAAATCCAAATGTTACAGGGACATTAGAAAAATTAGACGCAAATATTACAACAGAAATTTCTCATGGAATTTCAACCTCATCTGTAATTACTTTAAATGTTACTCCAGATAGAACAGAAAGTGTAATCGCTAAATATAATTCTACTATTGATACAATAGTAATTAATCCAGTTTCATTTGCATCAACTGCTATTGGAGTAGGGACAACAGTATCTACAATTAATATAAACAATCATAGTTTTTCAAGTGGGGATAAGGTTTTATATTCTGTTGTTGGATCTGCAGCCACAAGTTTAGTATCTGGAAATAATTATTTTGTAATTAAAGATAGTAATAATTTTATTAGACTATCACAGACATATTCAGAATCAATTGGAAATGTTCCTCGAAGTATTGGAATAACAACCATTGGTTCTGGAACACATACATTGAGTTTAATCAATCCAAAGATTAATGCTATTAGAGGTAATACAATTTCATTTGGAATGACAGATACCTCTTTAAGTGATTTTGATCTTCGATTTTACTTAGATTCGAATTTTATAAACGAATACTCCGATGTAAATATCACAAGAACATCTTTCCCAAAATCTGTAAGTATTAATACAAATTTGGATACTCCCGAAATATTATATTATTCTTTAACAAAAAAAAATATTACAATTGGAGATGATTATAAAGTTTTAATTGATAAAGACGTAAAGGATTTTTCAAAAATTATTTTGAATAATAGCGTATATAATAATAATTTTGTTGCAACAGGAATTGGGTCTACTACATTTAAAATTAACTTATCCAGAATACCAGAACACACTTCATACACATCAACAAATACCACAACCTTAGAATATACTACAAAGTCACCAAATGTTACTGGATCAGTTGATGGTATTGAAGTTAATTTTGGTGGAGTTGGATATGAATCTTTACCTAAAATTAATTCAATAATTTCTTCGAATGGATCTGGTGCAATTTTAAGAGCATTTTCTGAGGATATTGGAAAACCTAAAAATGTATCTGCATTAACTTTTGGATATAATTACTCTGCGGATAAAACGATTGTACCCAAGGCAGAAATTCCTACATTAATTGAAGTTAAAAATAATTTCACTTTATCGAAAGTGGGAATTTCTAGTGGTGGAAGTGGATATCTGTTTCCACCAACTTTAATCGTAGTTGAAGATCCTAATATAATTCTGAAATCTAAATTAACCGGATCATCTGTTTCTAATGTAGAAATACTTATTTCAACTGGTGGTCTTTCTGAAATTACTCCGACAATTGTTTCTACAAACAATACTAATGGAGTTACAGTTACAAATGCAGAATCTGATGGTACTTTTAACACATTAACTCTTAGAAGACCAATCAATGGGTTTAAAAATTTCCCATTTATAGTGGGGGAAAAAATATTTGTAGAAGGAGTAAAAACTTCAACTATTCAATCTTTGGGAGGTGGATACAATTCTGCGGATTATGATTATTCTACATTCACAATTACAAGTTTAGTTAATGATGCAAATATATCTTCAGTAACTTATCAAATACCAGTTGGACTTGGAACAACAGGGGGAATTTTTGATTTTGCTAATAGTTTTGGAAGAGTCATTAAAGATAGTAATTTAGCAAAATTTGTTGCAACAATCGAAGAACAAAATTTCAGTTCCGATGAATTAGTTTTTGCATCAAATGGATCAAGCGGGAGAGTTTTGAAAAATGGTTGGAATAATTTAAATAAAATACTTAAATTAACAAACACATCGGGAATCTTTGAACCTGGATCTGCTTTAAATGGAAGTGTTTCAAAATCCAAAGGCACCATAAGTGATATTATTACATTTGATGATAATTTTATTAGTGGTTCTTCAGCAATAAAAAATAATGGATGGCAAACTGAGAGTGGAATTTTAAATAATTCATTCCAAAGACTTCAAGATAGCTTTTATTATCAAAATTTTTCATATTCTATTAAAAGTAAAACTCCAATTTCTACATGGCAAGATCCAGTAAATTCATTAATTCATGTTGCTGGATTTAAAAATTTTTCAGATTTAGATGTTATAAGTCCAATTAAAACAATTGATATTATTCCTATGAGGGTTTCTATTGCCTCAAGTGAGGTTGGAACTTTAGTTAATATTGATTCATTATTATCAATGTATACGAAATTCAATTTCGACCTTGCATCAGAAGAAACAACCACTGAATCGGTGTCTAAATTCATTAATCTCAATTCTCAAAAAGCTGCTTCATTCTCACAGTCTATTACAAATAAAGTTTTATTAATTGATGATATAAGTCCACAGTTCACAGGATTTACTACAACTTTAGGTGGAAATATAGTAGGACTATCATCATTTACATTAAAAACAAATGGTCAAAATCTATTAACCAAATCATTTAATATCACCAATGCCTCAGTTATTGGTGCTGGTAGATCTACTATTCTTATCAATGGACACGATTTTTCTACTGGAGAAAAATTATTTTATAGTCCTGAAAATGGATCTAGAGTTGGCATTGTAACAACTTCTAGAGTTTCTTCTGGAATTTCTACGGATTTACTTCCAACCGAAGTGTATGCTTATAAAGTAAATAATACAACAATCAAACTTGCTGGAATTAAAACTGATGTAACAACTAATGATACATTCTTTATATTCCGATCGGCAACTGGAATAGGATCAACTGTTGTTGGATCTGGTACTACACATACTTTATCAGTAGATACTAGTGTAGCAAACACTAGGGCTTTAATTACTATCGATAATGTTATTCAAAGTCCACTCTTCCGTAAGAATGTTTCGACAGGACTTTCAACTGAAGTTGGAATTGGATCAACAACAATTACACTTACAGGCATAACATCTATTAGCGCAAACACCTTACTACAAATTAATGATGAGATATTAAAAGTAGGAGTAGTTGGGTTTGGGTCCACCAATGTATTAACAACAGCAAGAGCACAGTTTGGAACTGTTGCTACAGCGCATACTGTTGGTGCTGCTGTAACAGTGTTAGATGGAGATTATACAATTAATAAAGGTGTTATTTACTTTGATAGCGCACCATATGGACCAGTTGGAGTCACTACATTATCCCCAGGCATATCCACACAGTCATCATTCCATGGAAGAATATTTTACAGAAAAGATTATGAAACTAATTATATTTTTGATGATTTATCGAATAACTTTACTGGTAACGCTGGAACAGGTAAAACATTTGTATTAACAACATTCAATCAAAATACTACTGGAGTAAGTACTAATAATGGAATTATATTAGTTAATAATATTTTCCAAAGACCTGATGGAACTGCTACCACAACAGACTATGAATTGTCTGATGACGGAGTGTCTGGAATTACAACAATCACATTTACTGGTAATGATAGGGAGACTCTACCTAGAAGTGGAATTATTAATGAAGTCGAAGTTGGTGTTGGAACAGGATACACTACAGGATCATATTCAAATAGATTACTTACGGGAGGATTTGGTACTGGTGCAAGAGTTGACGTTGTTGTTGGAGCAGGTGGGAGTATAATAAATTTCACTATCATAGATCGTGGAATTGGATACAAGCAAAATGATGTTTTATCACTTCATCCAGCAGTCGTTAGTTTAGGTACTACTGCTACATTTACAATACGTAGCACTTACTTGGACAAGTTTTCTGGTTGGTCATTTGGAAAATTAACTCAAATTGATGATTTTTCAAATAAATTTGATGGATTTAGAAGACAATTTTTATTAACTAAAACTATAGGATTAGCACCAGAACCTTTTAGTATTGAGGGTTCGGATAGTATACCTGATGTCCAGCCTAATTTACTTGTTTTTATAAATGATGTTTTACAACAACCAATTAAAGATTATGCCTTTAATGGGGGAACTCGAATCACATTCACTTCTGCTCCCGAGGCTGGTAGTAAGGTTAAAATTTTATTCTACGAAGGTTCCACTGCAGATGTGATAACAAAAATTCCTTTACAAACTATTAAAGTTGGAGATATACTTAAGTTAGAAAAAATAAATGACGTATTGCCTCAATTGGATAGAACTGTAATTGATATAACTTCCTCAGATCAAGTGGAAACAGTTGCATATTCTGACACTGGCATTTCAACAAATAGCACATTATTAAGACCAGTATTTTGGACAAAACAAACATCAGACTTAATTATTGATGGGGAACCTATTTCTAAAAATAGAACTTACTTGGAACCAAGAATTAATCCAACAACAAGATTAATTAAAGACTTTTTATCATCGGATACCGAACTTTATGTGCAAAATACTAATCCAGACTTTTCAATTTTAGATGAAAATGGAGAAGATGTTACAAATATTACAATTATTTCGGATATTAATGTATCTTCTGCTCAAGCTCAGATCGCAAACGTTTCTGTTGCAGGAACAATAACTTCATTTACAATTACTGATCCTGGATCTAATTATACAAGTCCACCAACAGTATCAATTAGTTCCAAAACTCAAATTAAAGAAATTGGAAAAACTTGGGAAGTTGGGGTTACAACCACAATTAATCAAACTAATCTAAGAGATATTGAATTTGAATCCGATGATCTATTATATGTTGTATGTGATGATAATGGAGGAATTTCAACTTCTTATAACTTACTATCTTGGCAAAGACAAACCCCAGTATTTGCCGATAACAATCAAATAAATTCAGTTGCATATGGATCAACCTGGGGCGTTTGGGTTGGGGTTGGATCAGATGCAAACGTTGGTTACTCAACCAGCAATGCATCTAGTTGGGACACAGGAATAATTTATTCTTATGTTCAGGAGACTGGTGGATTAGGTAGATTCGAATATCAAACTTCTAACACCACTAGAAAATTTTATTCTGTTGCATATGGGGATAATAAATTTGTTGCAGTTGGCACTGGGGCAACAGTTCTAGTTTCAGATAATCAATATCCATCAAACACTATTTTCTTATCTGGTGGAGTTCCTTTAACCAGTGATCCCACAGGAATTGGAACTCAATGGTTAATCAATCAAAGTAAATTTGTGGATGTGAGTGGTAGTCCAACAACTGCGGTCACAAATGATCTCAATCATGTAATGTATTCTTCTGTAGATAATAGATTTGTTGCTGTTGGTAATAATGGTGCTATTATATCATCTCTTATGGGGTCTATTACAAATAGAGCATTTAGAGTGGATAGAACGCCCTCAGGAGGGCAAGAAAACTTAAACAGTATAGTTTATGCTCAAAACAAATATATAATTGTGGGGAATTCGGGAACCGTAGGATTCTCAACTTTACTTACAGGTCCTTGGATTACTGACACCTTAAATACAACTGAGAATTTCTTAACCGTAACACATAAAGATAATGTTTTTGTTGCTGCTGGAACAAATGGAGTAGTTGCCAATTCAGTTAATGGTGTAAATTGGATTCTTAAAAATTCATTAAATTCTACAATTTTCTCATTAACAACAAACACTAATTCTGTAATCGGTGTTGGATCTACAAGTGAGTACGTTATTTCTTCGCAAGAAATAAATTCTGGTATAATTACCGCTACTATTTCTTCTGCAGGAGCAGTTTCATCTTTAAATATTGTAGATGGTGGATTTGGGTTTGATGCCTCACAAAATATTTCAGTTCTAATATCTTCACCCACTGCGTTTTATGAAAATCTTGATAGTGTTGCAGTTTCTGGAGATTTTGGAAAAATAATAGGAGTTGGAACAAGTGCGATTGGAATTGGAACTGATACCCCGATGATTATTTTTGATATACAAACTGACGTTGGTTTGAATACAAATAAAATTGGATCTAGTTCTGGATTAACTCCAATTCAAAGAAGTGGCATTTCAACTGGAGATTATTTTGTTGCTTACAATACAACTGTTGGAATAGGTGTAACTTCAATTGATGTTTCTTCAGGAATAACTACAGTTGGTATCGGAAGCACATTTATCGATAATATATACAGAGCGGATCATATTATTAATAATGGAGTTTCTGGCGTAGTAACCGTATTTTCTAATGTGAAATCGGTTGTCGGTGTTGCTTCAACCGCAGTGACTCCGGATAATATTGGATTTGATACTACAGGTAAAGTTGGTAATTATAGTTGGGGTAAAATGTCAAGTTTTAATACAAGATCTTCACCCAAAACATTTATAATTAATAACAATGGATTTACTGGGGTTCAAACTTCACCTTTGATAATTAGAAGACTTCCGTTAAAGGCTCAATATGATTAAGATAAATAAATAAAAACCTTTAGATATGTCTGCCATTATTTCAGATCAATTTAGAATATTAAATGCTGAGACTTTTGTAAAAAGTTTCACCGGAATTGGAACGACCACAAATGTATATTATACTTTTATAGGATTACCTAATTCTACTGATACTGCTACTGGATCAGGAACTACCGACTGGAATACAAATACTCCAAGTCCAAAGGATATGTTCAAAGAGCAGAATGATTATTATGATACGATGTTGGCGTTGAAAAAAGTCACAACGCAAGATGTTCGAAGAATGGTTAGAAAGGTTAACTGGAATAGTTCAGTACAATATGATATGTATCGTCATGATTATAACGTAAGTAATTTATCACCTGTTGCCGGAGCAACAAATTTATACGATGCAAATTATTATGTTGTAAATACTAATTTTCAAGTTTATATTTGTCTTCAAAATGGAGTTGATCCAGAACACCCCACTGGGCAACCATCTCTCGATGAACCAACTTTTACCGATTTAGAACCAAGGGCTGCTGGTTCTTCAGGTGATGGGTATGTTTGGAAATATCTTTTTACAATATCTCCAAATGACATTATAAAATTTGATTCTCTGGATTTTATACCAGTTCCATCTAATTGGGGAAATGATGCAGATACTGCAAGTATTAAGAATAATGCAATATCTGGGGAAATTAAAATAGTAACAATCACAAACAGAGGGAGTGGGTATTCTCCAGCAGGAACATATAAAAATATACCTATTTTAGGGGATGGAACTGGAGGTAGAGTTAGTATTTCTGTTGGTGCTGATGGAAAGGTTAGTTCAGTAGACGTAACTAATGGTGGATCCCAATATACAAGAGGGACAATTCAATTTTATCCAAGTGGGCCAGCACTGGAAGTTGGTGGAACTAATTTAACTTCAATTGGATTAAATGCTGTTGGCAGTGCTTCAACATCAATTGCAACTTTTGATGTAATTATTCCCCCCTCAGGTGGACACGGATATGATGTGTATAAAGAACTTGGAGCATATCGAGTTTTAGTATATTCAAGATATGAAAATACTGGAGCAAACCCAGATTTTATTGTAGGAAATGATTTTGCTAGAGTTGGCATCGTAAAAAATCCCACTACCTTTGGAAGCAAGACTGAATTGTTATCTTCCAATCAGGCAAGTGCTTTAGGTGCTTTAAAGTTAACGAATCCAAATTTAGGAAATTATAATGCGGACACAGTTATTACCCAAACAATTGGAATCGGGTCTACGGCCGTAGCAAAAGTGGCATCTTATGATGCTACAACTGGAGTTTTAAAATATTATCAACCAGTTGGACTCGCGGTTTCTACTTTTAATTATAAACTTCTCAATTTTAAAAGAAATAGTGAACTTGCCACTGGTGGGGAATTAACTATATTTGGAGCAACATCTGGCAGTAATTTGCAAATTCAAACCACTTATGGCACTTCAGCAAATCCTGGGGTTACTACAACCGTTGGTAATAGAATTATAAATCTGGATCAAAATTATGTTGAAGGAATAGCAAACCCAGAAGTAGAAAAATACTCTGGAGAAATCATCTATATAGATAATAGAGCAGCAATTCCACGTTCTTTTACTCAAAAAGAAGATATAAAAATCGTATTAGAATTCTAAAAAAATGCCACAGAATACCAACCTCAACGTTAGTCCATACAATGATGATTTTAATGAGGATAAAAATTTCCAAAAAGTTTTATTTAAACCTGGAACGGCTATTCAAGCAAGAGAGTTAACCACTCTACAAACAATACTTCAAAATCAAATTGAAAGATTTGGTTCGTATTTGTTTAAAGAAGGTGCAAAGGTAATACCTGGGCAAACTGGATATGATCCCAGATATGAGTTTGTTCAAATAGATCCAACTTTTTTTGGTATTTCGGTATTTGACTACACTGAAAAATTAATAGGAACTATAATTCGTGGAGAAACTTCTGGAATAACGGGAAAGGTAATTAAAGTAATTGGTTCTAATGAATCCGAAAGAAATAATAATACGTTATATATTAGATACATAAAATCATCAAATAACGATTTTGAAGCAACAAGATTTTTAGATGGTGAAAGATTAATCACCGAAGAAGGAATTGAATATGGACTGACCGAGATAAAGGCGGGTAGCACATTTGCCACATGTATTTCCGAAAATGCTACTGGAACTGCATCTGCCGCTTTCATAGAAGATGGTATATATTTTATTCGTGGATTTTTTGTTAAGGTATTAAGTTCTAGTATTCTTTTAGATCAGTATGGAGACAAACCAAGTTATAGAATTGGGTTGTTGATTAGTGAAGAGATAGTAACTTCATTTGACGATCCATCACTAAATGATAATTCTCAAGGATTTTCTAATTTTGCTGCACCAGGAGCAGATAGGTTCAAATTATCAACAACTTTTATAAAAAAAGATATTGATGAATTTAATGATGAAAATTTTGTAGAATTGATGAGAGTTGAAAATGGTGTACTATTAAAATTTGTACAAAATACTGAATTGAATTTAATTCGGGACGAATTTGCAAGAAGAACTAATGATGAATCTGGAGATTATTATGTTAAGGCATTTGAAGTTGATATAAAAGAATCATTAAACAACTTCGAATATAATCGCGGAGTATATAAAGAAACTGAATTAACCGCACAAGGAAATATTCCATCGGAAGATTTATATACATTACAAATTTCTCCAGGTAAGGCATATGTGCAGGGATTCGAAGTTGAAAAAACTTCAACAACTTATCTTGACGTAAGAAAACCAGAAACATCTAATACTGTAGATACTTTTCGTTTACCTTTTAGTTATGGTAATAAATTAGAATTAGACAATGTGAGTGGTTCCCCATCTGTTGGATTTGGAATAACCACAACTTTGAGTCTTAGAAGTGAAAGAGTTGGATTAACTTCACTTACAGCACCTGGCGAAGAAATTGGAAGAGCGAGGTGTTATGATTTTAAATTAAAAGATGCTGCATATTCAAATAAAGCTACAAATTTTGAAACATTTTTATATGACATTGATACTTATACTAAAATCACAATTGGTAGTAATATAACATTATCAGCACCTGCTTTAATTGAAGGTAGAAACAGTGGATCAAAAGGATATTTGAATTCTACCGTTAGTAACAGTAAAGTATTAACATTAAATTCTGTAAGCGGGTCTTTTGTTGTTGGGGAGGGTATTTCAGTAAATGGAATTTCTTCATCTCCAACAATTTCAAGTATTACTGATTATTCTTTAGATAATGTTAAATCCCTGTTTTCCACAGTTGGAGTAAATACTTTTAGTGCAGATCTAAAATTAACTGGAGTTTATTCTTTGGGGACAGAAGAACTCACATTTACTGCACAATCTGCGGGAGTTAGCACAGTTACTGGATCACTTACATCAAAATTTGCAGACGGATTGAAAGTTGGGGATATTCTTTCATATACAAGGCCTGGATTTTCAACCGTAACCTTTAATAAAGTACTTACTGTAGGAACAACTTTAAATAGTGTGACTGTAAGTGGAGTTGCAACTGTACGAGGACTTTATGATGGTCAAGTTCCATTAGCAACACTCACAACTAGAGTAAATTTAAACTTACCGGAAATAGTTAATACTGAGTCCGCTGCATTTTTCCAACCTTTACCTAGTGCTAATATTAGTAATATCAATTTAGATAATTCTCAATTAGTGTTTAGGAAGACCTATTCTGCATCTGTGGCATCAAATGGATGTATCATTATTGAATCTAATGTAGATTCAGTATTTGAAGATTATGACGAAGAAAACTACGTTCTCACATATTCAAATGGAATAATAGAACCATTATCAAATGGAAAAGTTTCCATATCTGCAGATGGCAAAACTTTAACTTTAAGTCAACTTACAAGATCCACGGACGCTAATGCAAAATTAATTGCTACGCTTAGAAAAATAAGAGTAAATTCTAAATCTAAAGTTTTAACTCGTTGTGAAACAATAACAATTAATAAATCAAACAACCCGGCATCTGGATCAAACGCAAATACAACTTTAAATGATAGTCTAACTTACAGTTCAGTATATGGACTTAGAATTCAGGATAAAGAAATTTCTATTGGAAAAGCAGAAGTTTTAAGAGTTCATGCCATTTTTGAATCTGATGATAACAATGACCCTAATATCCCAACACTAACTCTTATTAACATTAATGGATCATTACTAAATGCTGCCCAAGGTGATTTAATAGAAGGAAGTTCTTCTCATGCAATTGGTCGAGTTATATCGACTACTGCAACAACCATTAGTTTTGTTTATAAAAATGATAGAGAATTTCAACTTAACGAATCAATAACGTTAAAACTATCTCAAATTACTGGTTCAATTACTTCAATAACCCCCGGAGATAAAGATATAGTACAAAATTATTCTGTAGATACTGGACATAGATTAGAATTTTTAGATTTTGGTAGAATTATTAGAAAAGAATCTTCACCAATCCCAAGTAAAAGACTAACTATTGTTTATGATTATTATAGCACACCAACCTCAGACGACGGTGAATTTTTCTCATATTTGAGTTGGCCTCCAGGAATTGCCAACTTCAACATAGATATGCCTAGAATTGGATCTAATATTAGAGAATCAGATGTAATTGATTTTAGACCAAGAGTTTCTGATTATACTAATACATCATATTCTCCATTTCAATATGAATCAAGAATATTCCCAAATGATGGGTCTTCGGTTACTTCTAGTCCAGTCATTGGTGAATCAATTGTCTTAGGATATTCCTATAAATTACCAAGAACCGATAAATTAATTTTATCTAAAGGTGGAGAATTTCAATTAGTTTCAGGAGAACCTTCGGATGATCCCGTCCCACCAATACTTTCAGATAATTCTTTTGAAATTGGATCATTTACATTATTGCCTTATGCATATGATGCATCTAAAGATATCCAATTTAACAAGACTAGCCACAAGCGTTATCAAATGAAAGATATTGGGAGATTAGAATCTAGAATTAGAAATATAGAATTCTATACTCAATTATCATTATTAGAATTAGAAACTCAAAACTTATCAATTAAAGATCCTATCACGGGATTAGATAGGTTTAAAAATGGTATTTTTGTTGATAATTTTAAGTCGCATGATTCTCATGATATAAGATCTCGTGATTTTAAAGCAAGTATTGATATTGCAAACGGCGAATTAAGACCATCTCATTATACTACATCATTAGATCTTTTAATTGGATCTGCTTCAGCTATTGGCATTGGAACCACGGCAGATTCATCTGTTGATTTGAGATTTGTAAATGATCTTCAAAATGCAAATATTCAAAGAACAGGAGATCTTATAACTTTAAAATATACGGAAGAAATTTTCATCCAACAAAAATTTGCTACTAGAACTGAAAACGTAAATCCGTTTGCAATTTTAAATTTTGTTGGTGTATTAGAATTAAATCCTGAAACTGATACATGGATAGAAGAAAAATTATTAGCTCCAATTACTATAGAACAGCAGGGAAATTATGATGCAATGTTATCTGCTTTTGGCGCAGACCCAAATACTGGATTATCTCCAATAGACTGGGGATCTTGGGAGACAATTTGGACTGGACAAACTGTTAAAGAAACATCAAAGACCAGAAAGGTTGAAACCATCCCAGTTCTTCCCAGACCGCCGCAAGGTCTGACTGTGCGTGCAATTGATGTTTTTGAAGACACCACTACAACGGTAACAACAACAAAAACTAAACAATCTAGAAGTGGAATTCAAAGAAAGATAACTGAACAAATTGATACTGTATCTTTGGGTACTAAAATCGTAAGTAGAGAAATTATTCCATTTTGCAGAGAAAGAAATATTGAGTTTATTTCAAGAAGATTAAAACCTGCAACTCAACATTATATCTTTTTTAATAATGTAGATATGACTGAATATAGTGTTCCGAAGTTATTGGAAATCACTATGAGAAGTGGTGTTTTTCGTGTGGGGGAAATTGTAACAGAATTACAAACTTCAATTACAAATGAATCATCTGCTAGGGAATCTATAAGATTCCGAGTTGCTAAATCCAATCATAAGTATGGTCCTTATAATAATCCAGAATTAACTTATCCAGTAAATCCATATACAGATAATCCATTAAGTGCTAATTATTCAACAACATCAACAATTTTAAATATTGATACATCAAGTTTATCAAATATTGTTGAAGACTTTAAAGGTAGATTGCGAATTGGAACCAGATTAATCGGACAAACTAGTGGAGCACAAGCAACTGTAACTAATTTAAGATTTATTTCAGATGCTGCAGGAACTCTCATAGCATCTTTATACGTTCCCAGTGCAAAATTTCAAACAAATCCGAAATTTAAAACTGGCAATAATACAATTAGAGTAACTAGTTTTCCATCAAATACTGACATTCCAGGCACTCAGGTCAGTGCAGGTGAAGGAGTATTTACTTCTGCAGGAACTCTTGATATTAAACAAGAATCATTTTTAGCGACAAGAAATGCTAAAGTAGATATTGTAACTCTTAATGATACTAAAACAACTTCTGGAACAACTACTGATGTAGAAACTCGTCAAAGAGTACAAATGCGAGAATGGGTTGATCCACTCGCTGAATCAATTCAAATTCCACCTGGAGAAGATTGTTTCCTAACATCTGTAGATGTTTTCTTTAGAACTAAAGATGCTAGAATTCCAGTGACTTTGCAGATAAGAACAATGCAAAATGGTGTGCCAACACAAGTTATTTTACCATTTTCTGAAGTTGCATTAGAATCCTCTCAAGTAAAAGTTTCTAAAACTGGTACTATTCCCACGAACTTTAAATTTAAATCTCCCGTGTCTGTATCTGGTGGAGAATATGCCATAGTATTAATTTCTCTTTCCAATGATTATAATGTATGGATTTCTAGAATGGGTGAAGTGGATATTACAACTGCAAATCTAAATGAAAATAACAAAGTAATTGTTTCACAACAACCATACATGGGATCTTTATTTAAATCCCAAAATGGATCTACATGGGATGCTAGTCAACTAGAGGATTTAAAATTTACAATCTATAGAGCAAAATTTGTAAAAGGGCCTGGAGTATTTACTTGCTATAATCCAACTCTTTCTCTAGGAAATGATAAAATTGTAAGTCTAAGAAATAATCCTATTTCTGTATTATCCAAAGAAGTCACAGTTGGATTGGGAAGTACTGTAAGTCCTTCACTAGTAATTCCTGGAGTTACAATAAGTCAATTAAATAATACATCTGCAACAGGAAAGTTAGTTAAAACTGCAGGATCTATCGGAGTTGGAAGTCTTACTGGTGCCGTTAGTAATTTAACTGTAAATAATGTTGGTTCTGGAGTTACGCCATCTACCGGTAACTTCTATTATAGTAATGTTGGATTAACTCCTGTCACAGGTGGAGGTAGTGGTGGATTAGCACTAGTTGAAGTTAGTGGTGGATCTGTTGGTGTAATTACAGTCACTAATGGTGGAACTGGTTATTCTGTAGGAGATGTTGTTTCAGTTCAATTAGGTGCTACAAGTCAAAATGTTAGATTAAATGTTGGTGTTATTACTGGAATTAATCAACTTACTTTAACTCAGGTTCAAGGTTCGTTTGATACAGTTAACCAAATTA
>Ga0194133_10003718_pt1 | contig 21347 bp, 15 predicted proteins | sample TA2KigOf40mmetaG_FD_155448 | JGI IMG/M metagenome (GOLD analysis project Ga0194133, IMG submission 155448) | Freshwater microbial communities from Lake Tanganyika, Tanzania - TA2015055 Kigoma Offshore 40m | ecosystem: Environmental > Aquatic > Freshwater > Lake | place: Tanzania: Lake...
TTATTAAAAAAGCAGGATTATGACAGAATTAGAATTAACAAGCCTCCTATTTCAGTTGGCTGATTTAGGTGTTACTGGTGTTAAAGTAAAATATGATGGTGGAGGAGACTCAGGTGCCATAGAATGGATAGGTTATACAACTAAACCTTGTGAAACTCCAGAAGATGTAGATGATAACATGGAAGATTGGGGTAGTGATTCAGCATTAGCAAAAATTTCTCCAGATGCATATACTGCAATTGAATCTTTTGCATATGATATTCTTAATGATGTAGAAGATTGGTGGAATAATGAAGGTGGTTGGGGAGATTTATGTATATGTGTTCCTTCAGGAAAATATATTATTAATAATAACATAAGAATTACTGACAGTGAAAATTATTTTCATGATGGTAGTTTGTTAGATAAAGTAGAAGAAGAATAATGGCTCATCCTTGGCAACATGCAAAATCATCAGCTAAAAGGTTTGGTGGGTCTCCTGTAGACTATCTAGCAATACATAACTGGTTTGATGAAACTAAGGCCTGGGTAGGTCATAGTATGCACAGAATGTTTAGACATCATTCAGAGGGTATATTTGAATGTGAACAAAGATTTGGTATGGTAATTACCAACTCTGACGGTAAAGATATATATGTCCGATATATTGGAGAACAGCATGTTAAGGAGGATTGTAACAATTACATTCCTACTGCAAAAGAATGGGTAGATATGATTACAAGTGGTAAACCACAAGAGTGGGCCATTAAAACATTAAAAATTGAAGACTGATGAAAAAGATGATTTTTGATAAAGATGAGACAAGAAACTTAATTATGATGTTGCAATCTGATGATGCAGACAATCATACTATAGCATTTCAATCTCTAAAGAATGTTGATTTTGATAAGTATATTGGAGAATTATTGGTTCTCTTTAAGTTTGGTGGGCACACTATGGAGAACTGGATGATTAACTGTAAAAAGATAGCAACTAAGTTGTTGGATATTAAACCAGAAACTTTATCTAGTAGTTCTAAAATATTAAGTCTGATTACAAAACACAAAGGTTCTACAGCTTCGGTTGAGCTATTTATGGAATTCTTTATTAGGGATATGACAAGGATGTTAGAGTCCATTGGATACCCTGCAGATAAATTTGAGATAAACATTAAATTTAAAAATGATGGACAAACAACAGAGCCTTAGTAAAATTGGTAAAGAGCTAATGTTGAAAGAGCCCTATTATGGGTTCTTTCTTATTATGCTAAATAAAGTCTGGGGTCAAAAAGTTCCTACTGCAGGAGTTAGCAAGAATGGTATTAACTATCAGCTTGCTATTAATCCTGAGTTCTGGGAATCTTTAAGTGATAACCACAGACTTGGGTTATTGAAACATGAATTGTTACATATTGCATTTGGACATCTTACAACTTTCTTTAAGTTTAGTGATAGAAGACTTGCAAATGTAGCAATGGATATGGAGATCAATCAGTATATTGATAAAGAATATCTACCTGAAGGTGGTATTGATATTGATAACTATGAAGATCTTAATCTTGACGAAAAAGCTGGTTGTAGATATTACTATGACAAACTTAAGCAACTTCAAGATGAAAAGAAACAAAATGGTACTTGTGGTAATCAACCTATGGATGATTTGTTAGATGCTATAGAAAATGGTGAAACAGATGATCATCCTACATGGGAAGAGTTTGAAAACTTGACTGAGGCAGAAAAAAAATTAATTGAGAAACAATTACAGAAAGTCCTTAGTGATGCTAAAGAACAAACCATTAAGAAAAGAGGTACTGTTCCTGGAGAAATTGAAGGAGTAATTATCATAGAAGAGATTACTAAACCTAAATTTAATTGGAGACAGTATATCAGAAGATTTACTGGTGTTAGTACAAAAGTATTTACCAAGAAAATCAGAAGGAAAGAGAACCGCAGATTTGAAGATAATCCAGGTCTTAAAGTAAAAATGAGACAACATATGTTGTTGGCCATAGATACTTCAGGATCTGTAAGTGATGGTGAGTTACAAGAATTTATGAGTGAGATATATCACATCTATAAATGTGGTGTAGATATTACTGTAATTCAATGTGATACACAGATTAAATCTATTGAACCTTACAAAGGTAAATTTGAAATGGCTGTACAAGGTAGAGGTGGAACTGAGTTTGACCCTGTCTTAGAATATTTTAATGCCAACCTAAAGAAATATACAAGCCTGGTGTATTTTACTGATGGTGAATGCAGTGTAGATGTAAAACCTAAAGGTAATACTCTATGGGTTTTGTCAGAGCAATCTTATATGAATGAGGAATTACCAGGTAAAGTTATTAAATTAGAATTATAAAAAAAGAATTATGAGTCAAGTACAATTAAATGTTAATGAGTTAAAGGATTTTATTAAGCACATGGTTAAGAATAACCAACATATTCAGTCTGAGGGTAAAGTTCCCGTGGCTATAAATATTGAGGGTGATGCAGGTCTTGGTAAGACTTCAGCAATTATGCAGTTAGGTAAAGAACTTCAAATGGAAGTTGTAAAGCTGAATTTATCTCAGCTAGAAGAATTAGGTGACTTAGTAGGTTTTCCTGTAAAAGAATTTCAAATACAAAATGCTGAAGGTAAAACCACCTGGATTAATGAAACTCAGATAGCTGCAGCTAGTGCTAAAGGTTATAAAGTTGTAGACAAGAGAATGTCACATGCTGCTCCTGAATGGATTCAGGGTAAAGGTGAAGGTGGTTTCTTGATTCTTGATGACTATACTCGTGCCGATGCAAGATTTATGCAAGCTACTATGGAAATTTTAGATAGACAGGAATATGTATCTTGGAAGCTACCAAAGAACTGGCACGTTATTTTAACTACTAATCCAGACAATGGTGACTATAATGTTACTAGTCTTGACGTAGCTCAGAAGACAAGATTTATCTCTGTTGAGTTGAAATATGATTCTGATGTATGGGCTAAGTGGGCAGAGAAAGCAAACATAGATGGTAGATGTATTAACTTTATGTTGATGCACCCAGAATTGGTAACTCAAAGAGTTAATCCAAGATCTATTACTACTTTCTTTAATGCAATTAGTTCTATTGATAAATTTGAAGCAGACTTACCTTTAATTCAAATGATTGGTGAAGGTTCAGTTGGTACTGATTTTAGTTCAATGTTTACTATGTTTATTAATAATAAACTAGATAGAATAATTAGTCCTGAAGATATCTTGACTAAAGATGAGCAGTATGTAATGAACTCTCTTACTAATGCAGTAGGGAAAGATGATGAGTTCCGTGCGGATATATCTAGTGTTATTGCAACAAGGATAATTAACTATTCTCTTACTTTGGCTGACAAAGGAGCAGTAGGTAAACCAATCATTGAGAGGATAGCTAAACTTACTACAGACTGTGATGCATTCACTAATGACCTTAGATATTATATGGTCAAAGAGATTGTTAATGGTAATAAGGTTAAGTTTTCTCAATTGATGATGAATCAGGACGTGGTGAAGATGGCTGTAAAGTAAATCAACATAGAAGGGTTCCCCTTTAAAAAACCACTAGTCTAATTAAAAACAATGATAAGGGGAGGTAATACTCCCCTTTAATAAATTTATATCTATGAAAACATATTTGTTTATTTATGAAGCAGAGGCAGATGATAAAGAGCTAATATTGAAGGTAGAACCTTTATATTGTGCTGGTAGGGATGCAGATATTGTAAATGTAAATGATAAAGATTATTCTCCTACAAAAGGAGATAAACTTTATTTCCTACCTGGTGTAAATATTCCCCGGGTAAAACTAAAAGACTTGTCTTTGCAACATGGTATTAAAACTGTGAGAGATATTGATCAAGCAACACATATCTTTGCTGGTAAGAATACCAAAGATAAGATTGTATCTGGAGAATGGTTTTATACAATGGAAACCAAAGGTCTTAGAGATATTCTTGCAGATTCTGACCTTGTAATGGATGATTATTATAAAGATAATCTTAATCAAGCTCTAGAGTTTTATACTGAAGATATAGTAATTCTACATTACCATACAGCAAACCAATTAAGAAATTCTGAGTTAAAATCTGTAAAAAAATATACTGGTAATACTATTTCAAGATCTTCTAATATATTTTATACTGTAGATGATGAGCACAAAAATTTATTTCCCGGAATATCTACTTTAGATATATTTCATGAAAGTAAATTACTAAAACACATTAATGGTGATGATGCTGCTACTATAGATGAAACTATGTTCTTACAGATTTCTGACATGTTCAAGAGCTCAGATTCAGATAATCATATTCTTGCAATGGAAATTATGGCTAATTCTAATTATATAGATAGCCTACTCTATATTGAGATGCTATTTGAGAAGTATTCTTATCAAATGTCTGACTGTCATACTAAGAATCATGTGAATTTTAAGTCTTTACTTAGTTTTCTAGGTAAGAATAAAAGTTATATGAGTACTGATGTTGATGAAATTATGAAGTCTCTTATAGATAAAGATGTTCTTGATATAGATAAGGTAAATGTTATCATGAAGTATTATGGTGAGGAAATAGCTAACCGTGGTGGTAATGATTATTTTGAAGTTAAAACAATTACTCTTAATGAAGATACTTCAAAACTACTCAATACTAACTATGTTCATGAGCTCATTCCAGATTTCATACCTGAAGATGCTATAAATGCACCTCAAATACATGGAGACCTTGTAGATCTTAATAGTCTAGAAGATAATAATCCGGAAATTGATGATGTATGCAATGACACTGCACAGGAAGAAGAACTCACTGATGAAGACATAGAGGATGCATTTACTAGAATTGAGAGAAATGAACTCAAGTCAGAGTTAATAGCATTAGAAGAACAGTCTGAGGCCCCTGAGTCACATGATGAAAATAATAATCAAATAGAACAACAAGATGACAATGATTTTGAATGGTTCTGATGAGATGGAAAAATTCTATCAGAAGAAATTTTATTTTAGCTACAGTGGATTCAATAAATTACTTTATTCACCTGCTGCATTCTATAATCATTATGTGCTCAACCAGAGAGAAGACAGTACAGACCCTCACCTTGTAGGAGGTAGGGTCTTGCACTGCCTTTTATTTGATCCTGAGAAATATGATGATTACTTTGTGTCACTACCGGGAAAACTTCCTAGTGATAATCCAAGAAAAATTATTGATAATATTTTCAGAATTCATATTGGATATCAAAATAATTCATTAACTTTGGAAGATTACTCACAAGATATACTCACACAGCTACTCACAGCAAATCTTTATCAGAATCTTAAAACAGATCAGCAAAGACTTGACAAGATGCTTACTGATGAACACAAAGAGTATTTTGAATTCCTTAAACAAAGTCTAGACAAATCAATAGTAGATCAACCTACTTTGGACGGCTGCAAAGCACAGGTAGAGATACTAAAGAGTAATAAAGACATTAGAGCTTTATTACAACTAGACAAGACTGAGGAAGACACCCACATCGAGACCTATAATGAGTTGCATATTAAGGTTGACCATGACAAATTACCTTTTGGTTTACAAGGAGTACTTGACAATGTTGTTGTTGATAATGAGGCAAAGATAATTTTTATCAATGACCTCAAAACAACTGGTAAGTCTGTACAAGATTTTCCTGATTCAGTAGAATATTACAAGTATTGGATACAAGCAGTTATCTATACTATTCTAGCTTCAGATAAATTCTTGAAAGACAAACTAGATAGCAGAGACTGGCAAGTTCAAGTAACCTTTATTGTAATTGACAAATACAATTTAGTTTATCCCTTCCAAGTCTCTACAGAAACAATGAGTCAATGGAAAGGTGACTTCAAATCTGTATTAGAAATAGCAAAATGGCACTATGTACAGAAGAGATATGACTTACCATATGACTTAGCAGTAAGTAATCTTAAATTGTAGATTTTATGGCTTTAAATTCTGTTTATAGAAAGTACTTTCAAAAGTCCAAGGTGTTTTTATATCCGATCTTGGGCATTAAAAGAGGGGTGAGTGTTGTTCCAATTGAAACTTATGTAAGTTGGAAAGGCTATTACAACTCTGAGGATATGAAATTAATATGTGTCTATGATGTAAGAACAGATGAAGAATACAAACAATTTGAAAGAAATGTTTTACTTAATCATAATAGATTAAATGATTATGTTAAAGTAGGCAATCAATTAGTTCTTACATTTGATTTATCTGATTTAGGAGACGACTGGTTCCATTTTATTAATGGAAGATACAGTAAGATAAGTATGAATTTAAAGCAAAAAATCCTAGGCTTCTTTGACAAATACAGTGGTAATTATGCCTATATGCATAGTTATTTAATACCTGAAAAGTATTTTAATAATTATGCAGAATTATTAGGTGTAGAATCAGAAATGTTAATTAAAGTGGGAGAGTTATGTACTAAGCCTGATATGGACAAAGAAACTTTATTTCTTGAACCTGCAGACTTAAGTGATCTAAGTGAAAATAAATTATTAAATTTGTCAAAACCAACAGAAAATGAGTGAATCAATGATGTTAGTTCAAGCCACATGGCAAGAACAACAAACCTTTAGAATGATCCCAACAAAAGATGAATGTCCATATGTGGAATGTATATTTGATCTGGGAACAAAAGTTTTTGTAATTATCTCTAAAATTAAGAAGACTACCTTACACATGCTCCCTAAATTGGATGAGTATGGTAAACCTGTTACTGGTAACAAGGGTATAAAACAAGAGAGACATAAGCTAGAAGTTTTTCAAGAATTTTATATTGAAGATCTTACAGCTATAGAAGAATTAATTAAAATTTTTGCAGTAAATGCAGAAAAGTTTGATTATAAAAAGTTTTTGTCTCTTCCTGGAGAGGCATAAGCGTTGATGATGACTAAAAAAGAGGTGAAGTATAGTAACCTCTTTTTTTATTAACTTAAAAGGGGGAACAGCTTAACTGAACATAGCCTATGAGAACACATTGGGTAATGGACTACGAGACTCTCAGTAATTGTTTTATTGGAGTCTTTGAAGATGTAAAGTCTGAACATACAGAAGTATTTGTCTGTCACGAATCACAAAATGATATTTTAGAACTAGTTACTTTTCTAGAGAGAAATATAACTCTCGGGGAATGGCATGTTAGTTTTAATGGTCTTGCATTTGACAGCCAGATTACTGAACATATTCTACGGAATAAAGAACAGTTATTAGAACAAGACGGTGATACTATTGCTAGATTTCTATATGATAAATCACAATCTATCATTGCAAGATCTCGTGAAGGAGAGTTTCCTGAATTTGGTTCTAGAGACTTAAGTATCAGACAAATTGATGTATATAAACTAAATCACTGGGATAATCCAGCAAAAAGATCTAGTTTAAAATGGATACAGTATACTATGGATTGGAAAAATATCATGGATATGCCAATTCATCATAGTTTCCATGTAGTGGAATCTGAAATAGCAATGATTACAAAATACTGTATTAATGATGTAAGATCTACTAAACAGATTATGCATCTGTCTAAAGAGCAAATTGATTTAAGAAGAACATTAACAGAAGAATATGATATAGATTTATTCTCAGCCTCTGAACCCAGAATATCTAAAGAACTATTCTTGCATTTCTTAAGTAACTCTACTAAAATTAGAAAGTCTCAATTAAGACAAATGAGAACTAGTAGAGAACAAATAATATTTAAGGATATTATTTTACCTTATATTAGCTTTGAGACAGCTACATTTCAAAATCTTCTAAAGAAGTTTCAAGATGTAGTACTGTATCCGGGTCAAACAAAAGGTGGATTTAAATATTCTGTTCAGTATAAAGGAGTTAAAACTGACTATGGTCTTGGTGGCATTCATGGTGCTAGAGCAAGTAAAGTTTATAACTCTACTGAAGATATGATTATCATGAGTTCTGATGTTGTGAGTTTCTATCCTAATCTAGCTATTAGAAATGGTTGGGCTCCAGCACATTTACCTAAAGAAGAATTTTGTGAACAATATAAATGGTTTTTTGAAGAAAGAAAAAAGATCCCAAAATCGGATCCACGTAACTATGTGTATAAAATTATACTTAACTCAACTTATGGACTCAGTAATGATGAGAACAGCTTCTTGTATGATCCACAGTTTACTATGAGTATAACTATCAACGGTCAGTTATCTTTGACTATGTTGTATGAGATGATTTGTGAAGGTATCCCCGGAGCAGTTCCTCTAATGCAGAATACAGATGGTCTTGAGACAATGATTCCAAGAGAGTATGTAGACAAGTATATGGAGATTTGTAAGATATGGGAAGGTATTACTAATCTAGAACTAGAACATGACAAGTATTCTAAAATCGTTTTAGGTGATGTAAATAATTATATTGCTATAAATGAACAAGGAAAATCTAAATGTAAAGGTAGATTTGAGTATAAAGACTTAGCTCTTCATAAAAACAAAAGTTTCTTGATTATTCCTAAAGCACTACATGCATACTTTGTTGATGGTATTAAACCTGAAAAGTTTATAAAAGAAAATCTAAACATTTTTGATTTTTGTGGTGGTGTTAAGATTAAAGGTGATTGGAAATTTACAGAACGTAAAATAGAACTTGGAGAATATAATGAAGACAAACTTCAAGAAACTATTAGATATTATATATCTAAGCAAGGTTCTAAAATTATCAAGAAACATAACAGTGACGGGAGAGAGATACAGGTTGAGGCCGGTAGATGGTTACAAAAACTATTGATAGATTATCAAGAAAAACCATTTGAAGAATATGATATTAATTATGATTACTATCTAGAGAAGATTAGAAAAGAAATAGAATCTCTAGATCCTAGTACAAATCAATTAAGTTTATTTTAATTATGCCAAAGAAAATACAAAACACAACAAAGGCACATTTAATAAGTGTGCCTTTACCAAATCATGCTGCTACTTATACTGTTATAAGTCACCAGTTTATTATTGATTATGCTTACCAAGCCCTTGCTGCTGCAGGGTTTGGAATTGTAGATGAAGAGTACAGATGTACTGCTGATGGACAAATTGCCCAGGGAATTTATAAACTAAACTTTAATAATGACCCTGAGTTGTCAATGATGTTTGCATGGACAAACAGTTATAATAAACAAGTAAAGTTTAAATGTGTAGTTGGTGCTTATATCAACAACAGTGGTTCTGTTATGATTTCTGGAGAAGTTGGTAGCTGGGTTAGAAAACATACAGGTACGGCAGATACAGAAACAAAAGCTACTATTGATGATTATATCACTAATGCAAACATGTATTATAATCAGTTATGTTCTGATAAAGCTGCTATGGAAGTAGTAACACTTAATAAGAGAAAACAGTCTCAACTTTTGGGTGTTCTCTTTGCTGAGTATGAGATACTTACTACTGAACAAGCTAGTATAATCCGGGATCAAATGAAGAGACCACAACAAGTATTTAAAAGTACTGATAGTTTGTGGGCATTCTATAACTTTGTTACTAATGCATTACAAACTTCACATCCTAAGACTTGGATGGAAGACCAAAGAATCTTGCATTACTTTATAGGGACAATTTGTGACTTCAATGCACCTGTGCAGAATGTTACTGCACAGATACCTCTTGTTCCAATTGTAGATCCTTTATATGAAGATCCAGGACAAACTAATATTCTAGATCAGATAGCTGATTTAGAAGCAGATCAAATAGATGAAGATATTAGATATGCTGCTAATGAAGATCAGTTGGCTCATGAATTATATGGTGTAGATAATAACATAGAAGTTTCACTACCAGTTCTAGAAATAGATGATTTAAATACTGATGAAGAAGAAAGTGCTGTTTTTGATGAAGTAGAAGTTCCTATTCCACCATGTGAAGCACATGATCAAGAAACAGAAAGGGAAATTGAGCAGGAAAATTTAGAGGATATTTTTCCCCAAGAAGAACCTGAATATGATAGTGCTGGATTTACTCTAGAAGACAGAGTTAATGAAAGTATAGAACTTAATGAAACTACTGTAGATGAAGTAATAGTTACTGAAGCTATAGAAGATCCAGATGAAGATGTATTTGCTGAGGCAGATAATTTTGATCTAGATCTTAATAATACTAATGAAGATCCGGATAAACTTCCAGACTTCTTTTAGTGATGAATAATTATTTTTTTTGGAAAAAGGGGATGGCTTAGGCTGTCCCCTTTTTTTTCTTTACCTTAGTATTATGGAAAAACAATTAAAAGCTGTGGCAGAGTTCCACAAAGCATTTGGTCAAGAAGATGGTAAGTGGCCAAGATTATTACCTCATTCAGAATTTGATCTCAGACATACATTAATGAAAGAAGAAAATGATGAGTATCTTGAAGCATGTCATGCTAAGTCTTTAGTAGAGGTGGCTGATGCTCTAGGAGATCAGTTGTATATTCTCTGTGGTACTATTCTTAAGCATGGTATGCAACATATCATTCTTGATGTATTCAATGAAATTCAGGCAAGTAATATGAGTAAACTTGATGAAGATGGAAAGCCTATTCTTAGAGAAGATGGAAAGATTCTTAAAGGGCCCGGATATTTTAGACCTGATTTAAGTAAGTTTATTAAAATTGATGAATGAGAGGATTTATAATTGAATCACCTTACACAAACTTTTCAACTTTAAGTAAAAGTATAATGGGATGGGAGAACTCTTTTAATTAAGGGTTCCCCTTTTTTTTTAGTCGTAGTTAATATCTATACTAATAAAACCTAATGAAATAATAAAACTATAATAATCAGCATCATCATCAGGTTTTAGATAATTCCACCCTATTAAAAATCTTTCATGAGGAAAGAAAAACACTAAATTAACATTCCAATTATTCATCTACCTTGAGCTTTATATTTTTTCTTGTAGTTTTTTGAATTCTTTAATTTAGAAGTTTTAGTTTTAGCATGTACCCCTGGACGAGAAACCTTTGGTTTAATGTATACTTTTACTGTTGTTGTTGCCTTTGCCATTATTTATTGTTTAATTATCCTCCATATCTACTTGAGTTGTTTTGGAAGTTCTTTAATACTGTTGCTGGATCTCCTGTACCACCAGTAAAACCAAATACATTAAATAATCTTTCCCAAAATTTTAATGCTCCTTCTTGTTGCCACCAGTATGGTCCTTGATCTTTCTCATATCTAGCTGCTTCATCAAATGTAACAAAATTTAGTACATCTCCCATGATTTGTACATAAAGTACTACTGTATTATACCATGATGCTGAAGTAGAGGTTAGCATTTTAGTATAGTCATCTGCTCCAAGATTTATTCCAAAGATTTTTGGTAGTGGTACAAATGCAGAAGTTTCAGCTTGTACTCCAAGTAACAATAATAACATGTGATTTGCTAAGAAACCATATGTATTATAACTATCTTGATTAATAGCACCAGATCTAGCTTTAATTTTATCCCATTTATCATCATCATCAGGATCAAATCCAAATAACATTGATGCAATAAGTGATGCAACAATAATAATCATACCTTCAGCCATAGTTCTTCTAAGATCTGCTTTCTCTTGATCAGTCATATAAGACATCTCAGCTCCTTTAGACTTAAGTATTCTAACAAGAGTTTGGAATGCATTAACATAGTAACCTTTAGTATATCTTCCAAGAGCCCAGTCATATCTTTCACCACCACTAGCAAGTGATGCAGTTTTAGAATTCATTCCCCATCTGTTTGTCAACATAGGAGTAAACCATTTTCTCATAAAGAAAAACATTCTATAGATAATAAATTTATTACCTTCTGGTTGACCAAATCTATCATAAGCACCAAATAGTCTTCGAGATGTTCCCTGTAGTCTATTTTTAAATGCTTTAAATTTTTCTGACTTAGCAATTATTATTTCTTGACCATCTTCTAACTGAATTTCAGACTCAATATTGTTTCTTTTTTTCAGTTCCTCAACAGTTATGTTGTATCTATCAGCAATTTGTTTTAATGATTCACCTTTAGTATAATTATGAAACACAGATTTTGTATCCCATGCAGCATCAACACCAGCTTTAAGTCTCATTAATCCATCACTATCTAATTCAAATGCATCTACATACCTCATAGAAACTTGTTTACCATTCACTAACTGATTAACTTTTTGACCATGTAAAAAAGCACCAAATAGTTTTACAGCTACATCCATCTCACCAAATTTTCTGTGGGCATACATCCAAGAACCATTTGCTAAATCTTTTACTAAACTTTTAGAAACTGAATTTCCAAATTTATCTTCAGAAGTAAAAGTAGGATCAAATCTTTGTAACATCTGTCCAGAAAGTGAACCAGGTCCTACAGCATATGCATCTTTGGAGGCCCAAGTTAACATTGCTTGTGTTGACCATGGAATAGCCATAGCATAATCTTTAGAAGTAATAAACTCACCTCCTATGGATTCAATCATACTCTGCATGTATCCTGAAAACTGATTCTTTAAATCTGAAGGAATATTTACAGCAAGAGATGCTCTAGTAGATAAACCTTGAACTATATCTAACCATTTTGCAAGTTTTGGATTTGACTCCTCAAAAGAAGCAGTTTGTCGACCAAGGTATTCTCTTTCTATTAATGATCTAACTTGTCCAAGTCTGTTGTTTTCTGCACCAGCTTTTGTAGGATTTTGATATAGATTTCTTACATTAAATATACCTTTAGAATATGCATCCATATTCTTTGGTTGATTTGCAGGATCTTCAAGAGTACTTACTATACTTTCTACAATAGGAAGACTTTCAAGTAGTTTACCCTGAGTCTTAATTGACATACCATATTTAAATAAACCTGTTATGATATCAGCATCTGTATTTTCTAGTTCAAGATTATATATACCTTCAACAGGAACATATGTAATTTGATTTCCTTTCAAGTCTGTATTGACTAAGTTATTCTTAGCATCATAGTTATATCCTCTTTCAAAATCTGTAACAGACTTTCCAACAAGCTGATTTTTCCAATCAGTAAATGTTTTAAATCTTTCACCAATTTTACCTCTCTGCATTGCTTGGAATAAATCTCCAGCTTTAAGTGCATGTCTTGGCATATCTAAGTAAAGTTTAGAATAGTTACTTTGTCCTTTCTGAACACCAAGATGAAACTTCTTCATCTCTTCAAGTAACTTATACTCAGCATTGTTAGATCTTTTAAGATCAAAAAACCTTTGATTCATAAATTTAGCATTCTTAGCACTGTGTTTATTACTAGGATCAAATAATCTAGGTAGGTAATTACCTTTATTATCTACATAAGTACCAACATACTGATCCCATGACTCTCCAATAGGAATAGTACGGAATTCATTTTTAACTTGGTATCTTGAGTGACGTGCATTAGGTACACCTTCTAATGTAACAGTTTCACCTGTTTCCTGATCAACTATCTTAGTTGTCATTATATAATCCTTATTGATAGGAACAGTGATTCTATTTGCAATTGTGGGCTCATAAATAAGAACTATTTGATCATCAACTTTTCTTTTCTTAGTTACGTGATTCATTTCAAACCAGTCTCTAAGTTTTTCATCTTCTTCTAGTAATTCTTGAAATTTATCCTCATTTATGAAATCCTCTACTTCATCTGCAGTTACTTCCCCGGCTTCCAATCTTGATAAATGAAAGTTTAATGCATCCAAGTAATAATCAGTAGGAATTTTTTCAGATAGTTCTCCTAGCTCTGCAAAAAGATTTTGTAATTCTGCTGCTTCTGTAACAGTTAAACCAGTTTTAGATTGTCTCTTTAACAAGTTAATCATTTGTCTTTTTTGTTCAGCAGATAACTCAGTACCTCTCTTTACCATCGCAGTAAGAGTATTAAGATAAGCTCTCTCTTCCTGAGATAATCCAGAGTTTCTATCTAAAGATTCTCTAAAATTAATTATAGACTGTTCTAGTTCTTGGATTCTTTTTACCTTTTCTTCCCCTAATTCAGGAGTAATTGGTTGTCCAAGTTCATCTCTATAAGTAAATATCAAATCATTGATTTCTCTGTATGCTCCAGCTGTATCAAATGATAAATTCATTTTAGCTTGTAGTACACCAATTCTATCAATAATATCCCTGCGTCTTTGTGCATACTTAGGATCGTACTTCATTGTAAGATTCTGTTTTCTCCACTCTTTTATCTCTTTATCAAACTCAGGATGCTCTCTTGTTATACCATCTGTTGCAAGGTTGTTTATAAATTCATTATAAGCAGACTCTAGTGACTTCTGTAGAGGTACGAATTCATAGAACTTAGATTTTGCCTGATTTACTCTTTGAAGTAGTTTTGCTTTTGACAAATCATAAATTCCTTTCTTAGGATCATCTATCTTTGGTGTACCATCTTCATATGTAAGAGAACTTAATTGTTTAAACTTTCTAAATGCAGCTTGAAGACTTGAGTAGTTTTTAAATCTAGACAACTCATCATCATGTTCATTAAGTAAGTTATTGTAGTCATCAAGTGCGTTTTGTCTATCAGAGTATGCTTCCATTGCAATTCTTTTGCTAGTAGCAGCATCATAACCTGGTATGATTTCATCATAAACTTCATCTGATTCATAATACTCAGGAACAAACTCTTGCCACATATAGTCTTTTCTGAATTGTTTTAGATCTTCTCTAGCAGCAATTATCTTTTCTTGATCTTTAGATGCACGTGCCTCTGCAAGATTGTACTCAAGAATATCTTCAGCATATCTATAACCATTACCAAACTCATGTAAGAATGTTCTTATCTTTCTTTCGATTGGTTTACCAGTATTCTTATCCCAATACATAATAGTATCCTCATATGTTACCATGTCTTGTATCTGTGTAACATTAAGTTTAGTAAAGTTTACTTGTGGTAATAATTTTTCAAGTGCTTTTAAGAAAGACCCGGATCCATCCATAAAGTCATTAGTGATCTCTGTTCTTTGGTTTTGAATAAATAATGCTAAAGAACCTACTATAGGATCATTACTAGAAGTGTAGCTTTCTAAGAATCTATTAAACCAACTTACATCTTTTGCATGCCCAGTTAATGCATTCTGAATCTTTTCAGGAGTAGCTACCATGTTCTGATATAAATCCAAGAATCTTGAAAGAACCTCTTTGGGCACACCATTTTTATATAATGCCTCTAAATCATCAGTAACATCTTCTTGTGATATAACTTTATTATAAAAACTTTCAACTGCAGCATCTCTATCTGCCTGAGACTTATATGCATTCTTAAATGCTAAATTTAAGTTTTTCTTAAACTCATCTTGAACAAACTCATTCATTGGACCAGTAAGTTCTACATAGAACTGAATGTTGTTTTTCTTATATATCTGAGATATAACAACATTAATTTCATCTAGATTGGCATTAATCTTATTGATAACCTTATAGAATAGATTATCCTTATCCATATCTAATTTACCCTCTCTAATGATCTCATTAAACTGATCAATAGTTTCTTTCCATGCATAACTATTTTGCTTGTAAAAATTTACAAGTGCAATTGTATTTCTAGCACTTACATTCTTTTCTTTGTAAATTTTACCAAGATCATTTAACATGTTCTCAGCAATAATATCTATCTTGTCAATACTATTTATAAGTGCTCTAGCTTGTCTGTCAAGTTCTTTTAATCTGTCTTCTTCAGCATCTAGAACTTTACTCATTAATTGATCTTTACTATATTTACCAAAATCTGTTATAGTTTGGAATCTTCTTAATGATGACACTGCTTCAGGTAGTAAATTAGTAGAACCTTCTCTTTCTCCAAAAATACTTTTGATCAGCATGTCTTTTACTGCTTTATCAGTTTTAAAGTTTCTAGCTCTATCAAGAATTGCTTTATTAATTGCATACCATTCATTGATTATTTTTTCTAACTCTACAGAACTCATTGCTTTAGTTAGTTCATTGGCTCTTTCTGTTACAAACTTACCATACTGAATTAAATCATCATTAGTAACAGCATATTCAGACATGTCAATCTCATCCTCAAGTAACATTCTACCAAGCTCATCAATAGTAGTATCTACATTTATTGAACTTATACCTTGCTTATTACCAAATACACTTCTTATAAGTTGTTTTATAGCTGCAAGTATTTTATTTATTACAGCATCAAATCCCTCTGTCTGTATTTTATTAGTTAGTTTATTAACTGCAGCCATCTGAAGAGCATATGTAAGAATTTCAGATTTAAGCATGTCTGGATTAGATTGAAGTTCTGGATACTTTTGTAGGACATTATCACGGATTTGTTGTCCTTCTACCGTAAGTAGTACTGAATCATATAGATTATCAAATAGTTTTCTGTTTTTTATTCTTATACCATTGATAACAGGATGTGCAAATTCATGAAGAATTGTATTTACATTTACATTATCTCCTACCACATATACTGTTCCTGCATAGTAAAAAGCAGCTTCTCCGTTATATGGAGTAGCACTTACTCTTGTAATTTTTGCTGCTTGTTCTGGAGTAATGTTTTCAAATCTAATATTTAAACCAAGACTTAATTTTTCTGCAAGAACCTCAGCTACTCTTTTTGACCTAGCATCTTGTAAAGTATCTACGTTAATATCTACTAAAGGAATGCCATACATTTCTGTAGGTTCAGTTACTTTATCAGCAGATTTATTTACTGTTGTATCTAATCCATATAAAACCGGTTGATCAAAGTTATAGTTAGTAAGGTCTACTTTATATCCTCCTGGCTCACCATCAATACCCTCTATTGCAGGTACCCAAATAAGTTTTACTCCAGCAACTTGAGACATTGCATTATAAATAGCACCTGTTTCAATTGGTTGATTATTACTTATGCTCATAATAGTATTAACAACATGATTCATATTTCTTTCAGACTGCTTCTTATAATCAGCAAGTAACTTTAATGCTTCTTTTGTAGTTACAGTTTGATCAGTTATAAGACCTAACCTTATTGCAGCTTCATATTTAATTTTATCAGCTTCTTCTTTAGTAAATTTTACTTCATCTTTACCAGCATATATTAATGCTGTTCTGTTACTTCCTTGAGTTAACTGAGTAATTTTGAAACCACTAAAGTATAACGGCATATCTTTACCATTTTCTTTTATATGTTTTTGAATAGTGTAATGAATTAATGGAGTAAAATATCCCATTTCCATTGGTAAAATTTCTGTAGCTTGCAGTTTAGATGACTCATATTTTTCATCTAGTTCTTGTTTTTTAATAGCTGCTTTAGCTTTAAGTTTTTCAACTTTTTGTTTTTGGATTTCTATCTTTTTTTCAGAAGTTAATTCTCTAACTTCTTTTATGGCAGCTCTTTCTGTATTAGCTTTTAATGGCCAACCTTTAAAACTATAACCAAAATATGGTTCTCTATAATCTGCTTTCGTTAAATTACTAATAATGTCTGCATCACTTAAATTAGCAGCATTTGATGCAGCAATTTGTAAATCTTTTTGAGCTTGTATATCTATTGAGTCAACAAATAGCTTTTGATTAAATAAAATATTATCACGTAATTCTGTAAATTGTTCTTTTGTTATTTTAATAAATTGATTATTAAAATTATAAGCACTTCTTGCTTTAAATGCTCCTACTAATCTTGTTTTAAAGTCATCAATTTGTTTATTAGTACTGTCTAATAATTTATTAGTATTTGCTAAAAGAAATCTATTTACACTTTTATCAATTTGTGAGTAACCACTTCTAGGTTGAGCTTTAACTGCTAAATAATTTGCATTAGTTATTAAATTTTCAGTTGTATTATATTTTTCTTTAAAATTTTTATTAATTATATCAAGATAAGTATTCATTTGTATTATAAGAGCACTTTTTTTACCACTTAATGAATAATATCTTTCATCTTCATTTACTTCATTAATAATTTGTTGAATTTCATCTATTTGCTGTTTTGTAAGTAAACTTTTTAGACCACCGTTTCTCATTAAACTTTGTATTCTCCTTCTTTGACTATAAGTTTCATCAATGTTTTTTAAGAAAGAATCAATGTCTTCTTGAGCATTTGAACTTTCATACAAATCAATTTTTTCTTGAGTCATTTCTTTAAGTTGATTATAAGCAGCATCAACTGAAATGTTTTCACTAAAGATAATGAAGTAAGGTATATAACCATTAGTCACATATCTATCCAAATATTTATCTATTTTAAAACTATTGTTTAGAATACTATCAATGTTTGCTTTTAATTGATCACTGATCTGATTTAAAAAATATTGATATTCACTTTCTATTGGATTACCTTTACGTAAAAAATCTCTAAGATGTTCTATATTATCATTTTGAATTTCATGTAATAAAACAGCATCAAATTTAGCTAAACCTTTAGAATAAAACTTAGTAAGATTAGCCCAAGCAGATGGTGAATATTGAAAATGACCAAGTTTTAAATGATATGTATCATTAAATCTTATTGATATTTTATTGTGTTCAACTTGACCTTCACCACCATCTGTATTGCCAAAAGTTGTAGCTACACGATAATTTAAATGAGTTAATTCATTTGCAAAACCTAATGTATAATTTGCTTTTAAGTAATTGTATACTTCATTAGCAAGATCTTCGGCTGAAATTGTTTTTAGTTTTGGATTTTCTTTTACAATTAAATCTTTAACAGCTTCAATAACTTCAGCTTCTTGTTTCTTCATACCATCTACTTTAAGTTTTTCAGATAGTACAATAGGATTTTTTTTGTATTTCTGAAGTATTAATGGCAATACTTTTAATGTTGGAGTAAGATTTGTATAGTTATTTGTACTTTCTAATATCTTCTTTTCACTTTTATCAAGTGGTTTAGTTATCTCTAAATCACTTGTATATGGTTGAAACTTATTAAATCTTACTGCCTCTGTACTACCAACAATAGTGTAATATTTTGAAAGTGTTTTCTTTAAGAATCTTGTTCTTTTTTTATATCTTTTATTTAAAAGTCTATCAAAAAATACTTCACTATCACGTACTTCTTGAAGTTTTGCTTTTTGTCTTGGTACATACTCTTTTACATTAGTATAAACCCAAGCATCTAATTCTTCTTGTGTATCAAAATTAGGAGATTGTTTATCAGCTTCTGAATTAAATACAAAATAATATTTATCAGTCTTAACACCAAAAAAGTATGTTTGTGGAATAACTGGTGAGCCTATATCTTCTATAATAGTATAATCCATAGGAGCCACAGATTGATCATCAAGCACAGCATCAAAGTAAACTATATTATTTAGTTTTCTGTACTCATCAAAACTCATAAGATCTGTCATATCAGAAGATAATATCTTCATTGCTGCTACTTCAAATGGATCTTCTACAATTGATTTAAAAGATTTTAGTAAATCATTTATCCATTTAATAAATGCTCTTAAAAAACCATAGTCTTCTGGTGCACCTTCCTGATTTTCAATTTTCTTAATAGCTTCTGCAATAAGTTGTCCTATTGCTTCTTCAGTTAAATCTTCAGGTTTACTTACAGTTTTGCCATAGGTAGTATTGTAAAGTTGATTTCTTTTTGCAGTTGTTTTGTGGGACTCCCACAACATTTTTTTAAGACCAGAATCCTCTTTTAATAATCTATACCACCAGTGTGCAGCTTCTTCAGGAAGTTTATTCCATGCAGAAGGTCTTTTATCAAAGTCTTCAATTATATCTACTGTACCATTAATAAAGTTTGCAGCAGCCAGTGCTCCTTCTACAGGAGTACCTTCATTAGTATAAAAATTAGATACAAGTCTTTGTTCTACCCCGATGTTTTCAAGAAACTGATTAATAACTCCTAATGTAGTAGTTTCAAACTCAAGTTTTTCTGGGTCTTCAAAGCTTAGTCCAAATAGTCTATATTGTCCATCTGGACCTATTTTAGGTTCTGGCTCATTAAGTTTAGCTTGTACTTTATCAAACTCTATCTGAATTTTGTCAAACAGTTCTTTGTTAGGTACTGCCCATGCTGTTTTATATTTAGCATCTCTCCAGTATCTTGACCTTGAAACATCAGTTGCTTCTATTTCATCAATAGTAAATAGTAACTGACCATCTAACATAGGTAAATCAGGATACTTTATTTTAGCAAGTTGAGTATACTTATCATTAAGTTTTTCAAACTCTGTTATGTTTAATATTCTATTTCTACCCTCTCTAGAAAAATCATCAATTACATTTTTCTTTTGTAATAAATCAATTGTATTAATTTGTACTTGACAAGACATTATTCACAGTTTTTAAATGGATCTTCTTCTAAACCTAATTGCTCAAGTATTTCTTCATTTGTTAGACCTTCAGGACTAATATTTATTTTATTCATCTCATTATACATTACTGATCCCGGGTTAACATATCCAAATACATCAAACAATCTTCTACTTAAATATACAAATAATTCTTGAGGCATTAATGCAGGATCACCAAATCCTGTGTTTGGAAATGCAATTTTTGTAAGTTTTGCATTACCATCATTGATGGCTTGAATATGTGCAATTTCTTCTTCCCATAATCTTAGCACATCTTTATATGCTTCTTTAGGGAGATTTGCAAAGTTATCATTTGTTTTGGTTAATGAGGTAGTTATATTCATAGTCATGTTCCCGGCAAACTTATCTAGTTCTTGTTGACCACCAAAATTTTTCTTTGGATTCTTATAAGTTGCATTAACATTGTTTCTGATAAACACTACATCTGCATTATTATCTGTTAAACCTTTGTAGAAATCTTGATTACCAAACTGATCTGCAAATGTAAATACATTTGTTTGAGACATTTCCTTAAGTGCATACGGAGATTCTTCTATGTCAGTTTCTAAAGGTATAATATCTGATATTTCAGAAAAATCCATATTATTCAAATAATCTTTAAATCTACCACTATCAATATTCTTACGACTATTTTGTGCTTTAAACTGTTCAAAGAAATTATCTAGAATAGTTCCTGCATTAGCATCCAGTGCTTTTATAAATATTTCTGATTGATCTTTCATAATATCTAAGAAACTATTAAAGTCAACAATATTTGTAAAGCTTAACTTAGTTTTACTAAGACCTGTCTGTAAGAATGCAAAATTAGACATCAATGTAAACATATCACTAATCCTATCATTTTCATCTTTATCTACTACTTTCATAACAGATTTGTCAGCTAAATTTTTAAGATTCATAGTGTAAACATTTGCTTTATCAGTATTCATATCTTTATCAGCAAGATAAATATTAAATATTGATCTAGTTTTATTTGAGTCATACTTTAATACATTTAGTAAATCATACTGTTGTATTAATGAATCTTTATGCTGAATTAAAAATTTAGAATATCTTGAAGCAAGTGAGTTTTCTTTATCAATAAAGAGGTGATAGAAATT
>Ga0194133_10003719_pt1 | contig 21346 bp, 13 predicted proteins | sample TA2KigOf40mmetaG_FD_155448 | JGI IMG/M metagenome (GOLD analysis project Ga0194133, IMG submission 155448) | Freshwater microbial communities from Lake Tanganyika, Tanzania - TA2015055 Kigoma Offshore 40m | ecosystem: Environmental > Aquatic > Freshwater > Lake | place: Tanzania: Lake...
TTTGTTGGGTTCGAATTTCACAAATGCAAGACTGAGATTTGCGCGGTCTGGAGGAGTTCCAAACACTAGTGTTCCTGCGATCCTACCTTCACCGTACAAATTCATAACGAATTCGGCGAGCGGGGGATACATTGTCGGACCATTTTCCGATTTGAGCGGTGCAAACCTGGAATCTTCGGTTTTAACGGGATGTGATATATCAAGTGCAAATTTTACAAATGCGAGATTATATAATACAAAATCGGGGTTATTAGCGTTCAACGATCCATTGGTTTTACCTCCAACGTACACATTTATTAGAAGCGCTGTTACCGCATCCGGCGGCTATATTATTGGAACTGGAGTTGATCTTAGCGGAGCGGTTCTTATATCTACTGATTTATCTGGTGTCGTATTTACAAACGCAAATATTCAAAACGCCCAATTATCAAATACAAATCTAGTAAATGTAAGAAGTGGCGGAATTAGAGGCACACCATCAAATTTGACTTCTGGATACACAATTGTGAATGACAATGCGACTGGTGCATACATTATAGGAAGTAGAGTAGACTTATCAGGGGCGGATTTAACAAACTGCATATTATCCGGACTGGACATAAGTGGTGCCAATCTTTTTGGAGCAACTATGCTGAATACAAAAACGGGTCCGAATTTGATTGGTCCGCCGGCCATATTTCCGTCATCAAGGTACAATTATATAGTGAGTAGCGCAAGTGGTGGGTTTTTGATTGGACCGGGTGTTAACCTTTCTGGTGCAAACCTTTCAAATGCAAATTTATCAAATTATGACTTTACAGGTGTAAATCTTAACGGGGTTGATCTATCTGGTTGTAATTTAACAAACATTAAAAGTGGTCTCACGAGTGGACCGCCAATACGACTTCCGCCTTTATTTGTTTTTATGACTGACAACTCGTTTGGCGGATTTATTGTAGGTCCAAACGTTGACCTTAGTGGTGCAAATTTAACAAATTGCCAGTTTACAGGAATTAATATCGTCGGGACATCTTTTACAAACGCTACTATGATAAATGTTAAAAGCGGAGGTGGAATGATGGGTCCTCCATCTTCCCTTCCACCAAAATATAGGTACGTATATGACGGTTCAAATGGCGATAATACAGCCGGATATTTTATTGGTCCTGGAGTTGACTTATCCGGAGCACGACTTCGTAACCTGAATATATCAGTCGATCCTGTTACCGGATCCAATACATTGTATAATCTCGAATCTGCATATTTAACAAACGCTAATATAACAAATGCCAATTTTAGCGGAACGAGTATGAAAAATGTAAAATCCGGAGGAATGGTTGGAAATCCACAAGCGCTACCTGTTAATTTTACGTTAGTTACTAGCGCATCCGGAGGATATTTTGTCGGACCTGAATCAGATCTTCAAAATGCAAATTTGAATGATGTTGCGTTGACTGGGTTAAATATTACATTGGCTGACATGAGTGGAGCCACATTTGTAAACACTCGAACTGGCGGCTTGATTGGTCCTCCAAAAACAATAACTGGTGGATACTATTTTGTTCAGCGTCCGGGTACGGGGGCGGGTACAGCTGTACCAGCCGACGCATATATTATTGGACCGCAAGTAAACTTGACATCTGCGAATTTGACTGATACAAACCTAACCAACTTTGACTTGTCTGGCAGTAATCTTTCAAATACTCTTTTTACAAACACCACGTTAACAAATACAAACATATTCAATGCGAACCTTACAAATATTAACCTAGGTACTTCGATACAAAACAAATTTACAGTGAAGCAAAACCTTCAACTTTTGAAAAATCGCAATAATCGCGGAATAACAAGAATACGCATAAGTGACTGCTCAGGAAGAGACATTGACGTAATTGATGCAAGTACTGAAATCACATATTTACCATTTTATAATCGAATCTATGACCATGTACGAAATTTTTCAGTATCAGTGTTCATACCTGACGCTAGCAACAACTCAAATTTGTCTAATTTGTCACCCACGGGAAGAATGTTTTATATTCCTTCTGGCCCAGGAGAATCGTTTTATGTTGATAGTAGCGTTACATTGACTACATTACCTACCCCAGTACCCGGTAACTATCAAAGTGCTCAATATTATCATGACGTGACCGGAGAACGACTTATTGAAACTTCTACTGGAAACACGATACGCAGTATTCTAGTAAACAATCGTATATTCTTAGTGTTCGGCGCATCAATGTTAGGCATATTGATGACTGATGTATATCGCGCTCAAGGATTTCCTGCAATTTATGACGTGTATTCATATTACGGAACCCGCAATCTTGCTCTTCCTGAAAAAGTATCACGTGTATATACCGTTGTTGGAAATACCAATATATCATTGAACTGGGAACCATCATTCGTTGACGGCAAACCCAGATTGGGATATATTATTGAATATGCCGAACAAGAACCAATAGCACAGTTGTATATACCGTGGACTACTTTTTCAGATAATTATCCACTTACAAACGTTACAATTACTGGTTTGACAAACGGTAAAAAATACTATTTTAAAGTTGCAGCCAAAAATATAGTAGGACGAGGACCTTATTCTGACGTTGTATCTAATACTCCTGGTAGGTTTCCTGACATCATATCTACTCTGTTTACTACAAGTTCAGTAACAAGTCTTGGTGTCACAGAGAATAAAATTAATTTGGAATGGTTGGAACCATACAACCAGGGCTATGATATACAAAAATATACAGTTCGATACCGAAAAGTAAGCACGCCTCCCGAAAACCCTCCTCCTACGAACTTAACATGGTCTGAAAGCGAGCACATATTGAATATTGTTTCAACCGATCCGTTGCTCGTGCGTAAAGTAAAAGGAACTACTACTGTTATTTCGTACGCTGTAAGTGAAGATAACTACATATTACCGTCTCAACCTCCACCAGGAACACAGCACTTGTACCACTTTCAAATATCATCGTCAAATATTCTTGGAACAAGTGCCTTTTCAAATCCGTCCCCGATTATAAATACACTTCTTTCGGATCCTGACTCAATGACGGTTGTATCACCAAGCGTTGTATTTTCTCGTATCGGAAATTTGCCTGGTAAAATACAAACCAGTACCATATTTCCAATGGTTATACCCGATAATGGTGGTAAAAAGGTAAAATTATCATGGATTGTTCCGACTCCGTATACGTATGTTCCATACGCGTATGTTATAGAATATGTAATAACACCCACGCCAGGAAACGCCCCCGATGCATCATGGAATATGATTTCGCATAATGCGTTTACCGTTTCAAATGACACAATACGAATGGCGGCAGAAGGTGGTGCAGTGAGCGCAGTTATGACGACGATTTCTAATTTAACAAATGGTGCGTCTTACACATTCAGAATCGCCGGATTAAATGCGGCCGGGCGTGGAGAATTTTCAACTGCTCTTCCATTTGCGGTTATTCCGGGTAGTGTGCCTTCTATTTTAAACGTGAACGGTGAAATAGCGTTTACGATTAACACGACTACTGGCGGAAACATAACATTATATTGGATTATACCAAACAAGAATGGATACTCAATTACAAATTATAGAGTGAGGCGACGAATTTATTTAGAAGGAGATAATGACTGGATAACTACTGAAATAACAGTACCTCAAAATATAACAAATACGCAATCTTACAGGACTATTACGTACACCGGACTCGTGAATGGCATTACCTATGAATTTCAAGTTGCATCTAAAAACCAGATGGGGTGGTCCGAGTATTCAGGAACGCTTTACGCGGTTCCGAGAACAATACCTCAGCCTGTTTCATCTGTTACTATTGGCGTATTGAATGAAAGTTTGCAGGTAAACTGGAGCACAGTAGGTACAAACAATGGCGGTTATCCAATTACTGGATACAAAGTTCAATATATTCCGGTTACAGTTTCTACACCGGTAGACGCGTGGCAAACCATTGAAGTTGATGGAATATACAGTTCAAAGTTAATAATAACCAATTTGCGAAATGGAATAACATACCGAGTCCGAGTTTTACAGGTAAATGCGATTGGAACAAGTTCGACTCAAATTACACCGGTTGTAGAAGGAGTACCTGGAATTTTATCATTTGCGCCTACAAAACTATTGGCGATTCCGGGAAATACTAGAATTACAATATACTGGGTCGAACCAACAAGTTCGGGAACAAATGATATCAGCTATTATTATATTCAATACAAACCGACTTCAAGTCCGGTTCAGTCTTATGTTTATGTAAACAATACGGGACAAACTACACCAAAACAATTTACACGAAGTGATTTTAGCATCGTTCCTAATGCGCCAGGTTACGACGCTTTTGTTGGAATCGTCGATGGATTAATCAATGGTACTTCATATGACGTAAGAGTAGCTGCCGTAACACAAGTAGGTATAGGGCAGTGGTCGGATCCAGTTAGCGAAACGCCAGGTACGGTACCATCAAAGGTTAACTAGTACCGATCGATCAACTCGATCCATAGTTTTAAAAATTATCAAATCAAATATTTTAAAAGTTTAAAGATTTTAAAATATTTTAAATAATATATTAAAACAATTAAAATATAAAATTGATCATAATGAATTTTATGTTATAAATATACATATAAAAAGATATCCATATAGTAGACTTATTCGGACATTCTGATTCTGACACTCTAATAATGCCCAAACACGACTTTGATATTCACGCGTACAAGAGGTTTTTACTGAGTTTACAAGACAAAATCATTCCAGGCAAAAATAATGAAAAAGAAAAGGAAAGAGAAAAAGAAAAAGAAAGAGAAAGAGAAAAAGACAAAGAAAGAGAAAGAGATAGAGATAAAGATAAAGACAGTCGTAGAGATAAGTCACATTCAACGCATGGTACAAGTGTTACAACCAGTAAAAAAACGAATCGAAAGCGCCGCAACCCATTCAATGAAATCGGATACCCTTTAAAAAAGAAACAAAAAGTCATGAGCAGTGGAACCGATGGAACAGAAAGCGACGATGATTCTAATTTGCCGCCAAGGTATGCAAATATAATAACCACTCGTTCTGGAAAACAAATAAAAGTACCCGAGACACAGACACGGGTACTCGGTAAAAACGGGTTCATTGAAAAAAAAGAGAAGAATACCATTACCAATGATAACGCTAAAAGTAGCCCAATAGGTGGACCTGGACCCAATACGAAAGGAGGAAATGGAAATGGAAATGGATCATCAACATCAAATACAAGCTCTAAACAATTATCTTCAGTAAACGGAACCTCTAAAAAAAATAAAATTTCAGTGAAACGATCGAATACGTTTGCACATGGTAAAAAAATTCTCAAGAAATCGTTCCACGTTCCGCCTCCTGATAGTTCGAATAGCGACGATGATAATGACTATGACGGTCAAGACGTGGACGAAAGTAAGGTTTCAAGTTCTGATTCGAGTTCCCGAACAAAAGAGGAAAATGAACTTATTTCCGATTCGGAGACGGACTCCGATTATGAAAATACTGGAAGAGGAAGTAAGATGACTAAAAAAAGGCCCAGTTTAGCAGATCGAAAACAAGCTGCAAATCACTTGAAGAGAATGCTTGCGAATAAAATGAACATTATTATAACAATGGACAATCCAGGGAAAAAAATGTCACCTTCAAAAAAAAATAAAAAACAAAAACTCGGAACTTCCAAGTCCAAGCGCATTTCTGGCGATCCTGAAGAATGGTTGTATACGGACGATGAAAAAGCAGGTAAAGGTGAATATGAGGAATATGAAAACCAGTCAGAATCAGGGGAAGATTACACAGACGACGAGTCCGAACATGAACACAATCCGGACCTTGACGAGAGTGGTGACGAGAGTGAACAATACGAAGACGAAGACGAAGGCGAAGACGAAGACGACGATGATTATGAAGATGACGACGAAGATGAAGATGAAGATTATGACGAAGATGAATATGAAGATGAAGATGAAGATGAAGACGATGATTATGAAGATGAAGATGAAGATGATGTTCGCCGCTCGAGTTCCCTTTCTAGAAACGCTAGTTTAAATAGTCTATTCAGCGCAACTGGACAACCAAATAGCTCAACTGGGTCAAAGGATTTATCGTTTGCAAGTGATCCGGATTTTGTCAAATTTGTTAAAAATACTCCTATTTCAGTTATTCGAAACAGTAAGACACCAGAAAATGACGAAAAAACGATGGAACTACTGTTTACAAATATCAAGGACATGTACAAGTCTGATCCCGATAATCAAATACTTCGCGCCTACTACTATCAACTCAAAAATGCGTCAAATCATATGAAAAAAACAAGGGCCAAACGTATGCTAAAAGAAAAGAAAAAAAATTGCAAGGAATTCAAGAAGTTACTCAAGAAGAGAAACTCGAACAATGACTTGTTATATTTCAAAAAGAAACTTACTCCAGAACAACAACTAACGTTGATTCAGGAAATACGAGAGGTACACAAAATCTCATTCAGCGATGTACCATATCGGTTGAGTATTCTACAAGCGTCGATTCCAAGATTATTCAAGTCAATAGCAATCAACAAAATATCAACGCTTCGAAATATGGATCCAGGATCGGGTGAATTTTATAAAATCAAAAACTGGGTAGACGGATTTATGAAAATTCCGTTTGACAAAGAAAAACAGTTGCCAGTTACTCTTGAAACTCATGGCCGTGAAGCATGCAGTCAGTTTATGGATCGGGCAAAAAAACAACTAGATGATGCAGTTTATGGACTAGACGATGCTAAATTGCAGCTTATGCAACTGGTCGGACAATGGATTGCAAATCCGCTTGCAATTGGAACTGCGGTAGCTATTCACGGCCCGCCTGGTACTGGTAAAACAAGTCTGATCAAAGATGGAGTAAGTAAGATTTTAGGAAGAGACTTTGCATTTATTGCACTAGGCGGCGCTACCGATAGTAGTTTCTTAGAAGGTCATTCGTATACATACGAGGGTAGCACGTGGGGTAAAATTGTGGATATTCTTATTCAATGCAAGTCTACAAATCCGGTGATTTATTTTGACGAGCTTGATAAAATAAGTGAAACCCCAAAAGGAGACGAAATTGTTGGTATATTGACGCATCTTACGGATACCACCCAGAACAGTCAGTTTCATGATAAATACTTTTCCGAGATCACATTTGATTTGAGTAAGTGTTTATTTATCTTTAGCTACAATGACGAAAGTCGAGTCAATCGAGTTCTGTTGGATCGTATGTTTCGAATTCGAACCTCTGGATACACTGCAAAAGAAAAAATCACAATTAGTCAGAATTACCTGACTCCAAAGATTGTAGAACAAGTGAAATTTTCAACAGGTGATATTTGTATTTCTCCTGAAATACTCGAATATATTGTTGAAAATTACACTGAGAAGGAAGAGGGAGTCCGTAACCTGAAGAGGTGTATTGAGATTATATTTACAAAGTTAAACTTGCACCGACTTATGACCCCGGGAACCATCGTTAGTATGTTTCCAAAAGAATTCAAGTCGAATGAAGTGACATTTCCGTTTTCGGTCACGCGAGACAATTTAGAACATTTGCTCAAAAAGAATGAAGTAAAACTGTGTTATGGTATGTATGTTTAAAATGTTCAAATGCTAGTTATTGAACGTAGCCTAGTCCTAATAAAACCCCTTCAATATATTTATTATTTTTTATGCATTTACAAGATTCGTTCTTATTACTAGACTTACTGATATTGATATTGTTGATATTGCTAGAACTACTACTAGTGCTACTAGTGCTACTAGTGCTACTAGTGCTAATGGTGGTACACTTTAAAGACTCTCTTGATATAACAAGTGGCGTTATTTGTTTTTTGTTTATTCTCTCCGTTTTATTATTGTATGTTATTTGAAGTAAACATGGTAACATACAGATAAACTCAGTGCTTATAATTGATTGTTGATGTATGTATTATTTATGTATTATTTATTTATTATTTAACTATTATTTAACTACAGATTATAGTTAAGTTTAGTTTTTAATATTGTTATTCAATATATAAAATTTAGGAATACGATAAAAGTAATTCATAAAAAAATAAAATAATTAATACATATATAACTCATAACTAAAACAAATAATTTAACTACAAAAAATACAATTACAACAAATGGCATTTTCATTTAGCAACCAGAAGGAGGTATCGATTGCAATCATCGTTATTGTAATTTTAATCATGATTTTTAAGCCGTCTATATTAGGTATTATGTATAACAATATTATTGGAAAATTATTCTTAGTTGCGTGCATTGTGTTTTTAACGCTGAAACATACAATTGCTGGACTTCTCGGAGTTGTTTTTATTGCAGTAATTGCTTCCAACTCAGTATTTGAAGGAAACCAGAACGCAGATGACGATAATGCCGACGAAAAAAAGGATAAAAAAAAACCTAATACTGAACCTGCTACTACTATGAGTGGAGGAGACACGGCGTCAGAAGATAAGAAAGAAGAATCTACCCCTACTAATGTCAATATTGAAGCGGCAAAAGCTGCGTTGAATGTAATCGGCTAATATGTAAGAATCTAACACTGCTTTGCAAACATTTCATATGTAGGAAAATGTAATTTGGGGTGATCAACTAGAGAACTCTGTATATATACGTATTTTGAAAATCTATCACGGTATTGGTTCTGCTGTAGTAGTGAAGTTATTTTATTTCGTTCATATGGAAGAAGAGTGCTTAATTTTTCAACATAAACCGTGTCATCGTAACCAATGAATATAATCGGACGTAGAAAATATCTAAATATGTTTACATTCGGAACATACGCTCGGACAACCAGATGTGTCACTTGATTCATTAAAAAAACAAGTCGCAAAAGTTCTTCTTTGTTTGCCACTGGATTATGTTTAAAGGTTTGTATAGGAAAACATAAACTGAAATAGTGATATATTTCTTGATTCGTAGAAAAATTTTTATAAGTGTGAGGATACACTCCATCCAAACTTATTTTTTTAAATCCTGATTTTTCAGCTTCAACTATGAAATGATGCATATACGACTTAACATATTCTTTCGATTTTTCTATAGGAGAAAATGCTTGATATAAGTCGCCATATTGTGTGAGTGGCTGAGAATCGATATATATGAACTTGTAGACATCTTTGCACAAATCAACTACTGGATCGAAGTCGGTGCCGCACCCTATATATAACGCACATCCTCTGTTTTCACGAGGAGTTAAGATCGACATCAAAGGGCGTGCGTTTATACTTTATAATTGTTCTTGTTTCTTGATATTATATTTAAGTGAATACTTCACATATTCATATTCGTATTCATATTCATATATAATAATATTAAAACCAAAATAACATTAAATAAAAGAGCATGGAAAAATAATATGAATAAAGTAGTTCCTCTTTCGCATGATAAAGACGATCCACCAGTTACAGTACCTTCAAGTTCTAGTGAAAAAAATATAAAAATTATTCTAGAAATTATTGGATGGATTGGAAGTTTATCGGTATTGATTCCATATGTGATTCCTCTGGAAAAAAAACTAGATTTTATATTAAACACGGTTGGCGCAGGTGGTTTACTAATTATATGTATCAAGTCAAGACAATATCAGTCTATCATAATAAACGCTGCTTGGGTAATAGGAGGGATTTATAAGTATTTTGCAAACAGTTAATAAAAACAATAAAAAAGTGAATAAACAGTTATCACTTTTTTATTTTTATTTTTATTTTTATTCTTTTATTCGGTTTTAATGGGGTTTAATCATTTTTTATTTTTAGCGTTTATCACCTCAACGGAGCAAGCACTTGCCGTTTCAATGTCAAGTTCATCAGAGTCGATTTCTCCAAATGTTTCATCTTTGGCGTACTCGTCATCTTGAATAATGCATATATTTTTCCAGGCCTTGAGCGTTCCTCTTTTTCCAAAACGTTTATCCATAACAGAGTATAAGTCTTTTGGTTTAGGTACTTCTCGGTCATGATGTGTTCGATACCACTTTTTGAACGTTTCATTCAAGTCGCCGGATCGTACAACTCCGCCTTCAAATGCTTGGATTTTTTCATTAATGAATTCAGAAATGTGATCTTCGCTTTCAAAGTATGCATTGCTGCTATCTTCAACTTCTTTACATGTAGTGACTACGCCTCCGGTTTGAACCGCTTTATCTACTAACATCGACATGAAAATTCCGGCCCATCTTTTCAAATTTTCATCCAAATACTTATTCATCATGAACTGGTACGGTGAATCTTTATCTCCTTGTACGGGTCGTTCACAAAATTTCGAAATAAAATCGATTTTCTTGATGCGGCGTTTTGTACCGTCGTCGTTTGTTTCCAAGTTGAACATTACATTTGTACAAACTGCCAACTTACACTGTGGTACAAACGTTATACTATCTTTGTATAGGGCTCGCGCCGTGACGGGGTCGCCTCCAGTCAATTCCTTCAAAACACCATCGTTCAATGTATTATCGCTCTTTGTAGGCTCTTGCATTACAGCATACCTTACTCCGACCAGCTGTGCAATCTCTGAAGACGTACTTCCAATTCCAATACGTTTCTGAGTAATTAATGCAATTGGAAGACTGACTTTATAGTCACCTAAACACAATGCCATAAGTTCTACCAATTTCGACTTGCCATTGCTTCCGCCTCCGATGTATACGTTGAATGTTTGATCGCGATTCACGCCAATCAGCACGGACGCCAAGTGTTCCCACATGTACCGTCGGACGGGTTCGATCGGAAACAACTGACTCATAAACTCCATAATTTCTGCAACTTCAGTTTTATGCACAGTGGATGCGTCCAATTTTACATACTCGATATTCGTACACTTTGAAATATTGTCGTCCGGCTGACCGTCTCGAAAGCATTTTTGTTTAAAGTCCATAACGCCATTCTTGAAACATAGCAAATATGGATTCGAATTCAGGTTGTCATAAAATTTCTTGTCATAGAAGAGCGTCTTTACCTCGCGCATAATATTATTTTTGTAGGTCGTCGTCTTTAATTTGACATTGATTGCCGTTATTTTTTCAGTAAGCTTTTTAATATGAACAAACTGTTCCGACCCGGTTTCGTATCTACGAAGTTCGTCCATCAAAAGCTGTAGTTTGCGATAATAGATACGATAAATGTCTCTAGAAATAAAGAGTCTCAGCGTATTTCCTTCGTCACACTCCACCCACCGGTGATTTGAAAATTCGTACCATATATTTTTTCCAACACTGGCGCATACAAAGTGTTCTTTGAACACTTGATACACCACCATGGCAAGGTCAAAATCAGTGGCTTGATCCGTTTTTATCGTTTCTTCAATATAATGGTCAATTGATAAGTCATGCACTTTGCTGTATTTGTCGGGGGCATCGCGTCTAGCCCAGTATCGAATGGATCGGTTGGTTAGACCGGATGGATTATATGAAAACCCGCGCCAAGTCAACAAATGTTTATGAATGTCGTTCACTGAAAATCTTGACCATTGAGAACTAAACAGCATCCAAGAAAGGAATAGTCTCGGACTTGTATTGTTCAGCGCGAAGCCAACATGCAACCATTTCGTGTATTCTTCGTAATACTCTTGAGGGAGAATCATTACATATTCATGAGTGTTTCGAAGCTCGTACTCTTTCGTATCTATAGTAGAAAGCATTTGCTCGGTGGCGTCTTGTAAATCTTGAAGCGTCTTAATATCTTCAAGCGTCCATGGAGTGCTGCGCTGAGGAGTTCCAAGGGTTTCATCCGGAGCTCGCATAATGATGCGCGTTGAAGCACCCGGAGAATTTGGACCCAAGCCAGTTCCAGCATTTGCACCTCCAGAGTTGAGTATTGCATTTTTCCGCCGACTTGCAGCCAGCTGCGACGTTTGCAATGACAGTCGAATCGAGTCTAACCTTTTCAACAGGGTATGCTGCATATCAACATCGACCATTTCATCGTCATCGTCTGTCAGTTTCAACGTTTCATACTCGGGATGGGAATCATACTGCGCTGTCAACTTTACCAAGTTGTGTTCCATATCTTTTACAAAGTCGCTTACGCTCGACTCGGAACAGTACCATGTTTTATCTTTTGAATTTTGCTTCATTTCAAATATGTACTTTAGGTCATACGCTTTATTGTTTGGTTTTCTTGATCCATACAGCTGCCAGTTTGTGTGGCCTTTTACAATTCCATCGTCATAAACTTGTTCCCAGGTGTTTATCAAAGGAAGACTGCTTAGTATTTCGGGAAGCTCGTGAAGCAGTTCTTCGCGAAGTAGCATTTGTACAGCACGCTCCATTTTCATTCCAATAAGCATATGAATACCGTCCTTTGTAAAGTCGGACTGTATGTTTACAGTGGGTTTTTCAAATATGTAAAACGGAATGACTGCCGCATCATCTTGATCGCCTGCTGGAAACTTGTACACGCTTGTAATAATTTGCATATATGCAGAAACTACGTCCATAATGTTTTCTTTTGTATGGATTCTACTTTCAGTATCAGGCGGATACCTGAAATCGAAATCAACAAGACCAGGCCCGTTTGACGGCTGTTGTTTTTCTGTTAGGAATTCTTGTTTTTTATCAACAAATACGTGGCGGTAGTACCTAGCATAAAATTCTGGTAACTCGTTTTTTGGAATCATAAACGCGCCCCCAATACTTAGCGATCGATCGGGAATTCGAGTATGTGAAAAACTTTCTCCCTTTTGTACCACGAATTTAGAAACATATTCCATGTAGCTAATACCGCTGTTCGAAGTCGCTGCACTACCGCCACCGCCACCATTCATACTCGTACCATTTTCTCCACTTACCCCACCTACCCCACCTACTCCATTTACTCCGGTTCCCATTTTATCACCATTTGCACCCGTCTTATCATACTTTTTTTCACGTTTCATGTAATTATTGTCACTTCGGATTTGAGTTGCCTTGATGATAGTATGGGTATATTTTTACGTTTATCTCAATTTTATTATATAATATTATCCGGCTTATTTAATAAATTAGATTCCGAATGGTAGTTGAGTGAACTTAATTTATCCCCCTTAAATATCAATTTTATTTAATTACCAAAAAATAAAACTTATTATCGATGAAAAAACAGTATATACCCACAATCCAAATACAAATAACATCAATACAAATAAAAACGATATAGATACTACCCTTCATTGAACAACACTGTAAGACACCAACAACGCCACAGTAACAATAAACAATAAGTAATCAAGTAATCAAGTAATCAATGTTTGCATCTCCGATTGCCGCGCAGTACACGCTTTCTGATTTTGAACGCATTATTTATAATGGGTTTGACTACGTTGTTCCACCGGAAGTTGTTACTCTTGTGTCTAAACTTGCGGACCAGGTTGGAGCCCCAACATATGTGAAAACTCCAGTGTTTCCGAAAAATAAATCAGGTTCCGCGGCATCGTCCATTATTGGATCGTTGACCGGAAACGGAAACTCAACGTCTTTTAGCGGTTCACAGTGTTCTTTATTTTCTACTATTATGCAAAATAGCTCGGAACGTCGCACAAATGCAAACTCTAAGCGCATTGAAAGTCAACAAATTACGGATGAAGATTGGGAGTCAATACGAGCATTTCAGGCAACCGAGCTGGCAAGAACGCAAGGAATCGATACAAATATTAGTACGATTCGTTCGTCATTGAACCGAATTACGTCTGACAACTATATTGAAATGCGAGACGCAATCTTGTCGGAAATTGACCACTTGATTGCAAATAATGCCGACGAAGAAAGTATGACAAAAATTGGAAACTCTATTTTCAGTACTGCAAGCTCAAACCAGTTTTATTCACATACGTACGCCATGTTGTTCAAAGACTTGCTGGAAAAACATGAATTTTTCAAAACAATATTCGAAACAAGCATGCGAGACTACCTTAAACTGTTTCATACAATTGAGTACGTTGATCCCAAAAAAGACTACGATAAGTTCTGCGAGATCAACAAAGCAAACGATAAGCGCAAGGCGATGTCACTGTTCATTGTAAATTTAATGAAAGAAGGCGTGGTTTCCGCTTGTCAAGTTGTAGAGATCGTTCTTGATCTGCAACGAATGCTGAATGATAACTTGAAATTGTCAGGTAAAACCAATGAACTGGATGAAATTTCTGAAAATATTTATATTATTATAAAAAATGGGCATAGTGAACTAACATGCATGGAAGAGTGGGTCAACATTTTAAACAACGTCACGTTTATAAGCCTTTTAAAAATAAAAAGTTATCCCAGCATTACAAACAAGACGATTTTTAAGCACGTTGATATTTTGGAACTGTTTCAATAATCCAACCTAAAACAAAAAACGATATAAATGAATAGATATAATGATTTTTATAACAACGCACCAATCAAGGTACTATATAAAAATCATTTTACTTTTAACCTTTTAGACAGGCTCATGTCATTCAAAACAGTTACATTTTTTGGAACGACCTATTTACATAACTTAATTCATGCACTCAGTGGATATTTTAAAACAGAACTTAACATTGATACTGAAGAAATTCATATTAATCGACTTGTTTCTCAAAATGACGTGCTACATAATTCTGATAAACCACACAATCTAATGTTTATTTTAACTCCGCATCTGCTTATAAAAGATATGAATTGCATTCCGAATACTGGAAAGTATGTTATTTATCAATTGGAACAATTGAATGATAAAGGACCGAACCAATTAAAACCTCCTTTTTATTTTACTGAAATTATGCGCAAGCTTATACTGAATAGTTTTGTTACATTTGAATACACACAAATAAATATCCGGTACTATCCACAGGAATGCAGACATAAGTTACGCGTACTTATACCTCCCGTTTTAAATTATCCGTCGGGATCATTATTGAAAAATTGCGATGATAACCGCAACAGCATTGATGTTTTGTTTTACGGATCGATGAACTCCAGACGTACCATCATTCTCGAAAAGCTGCAACAAGGTCTTATGCTCCTGAACTATAATATGACAATTGTTTCTTCCGCTTTTGAAAATGATTTGTTACAACTTATATCACGGTCGAAAGTTGTCTTGAACATTCATTTTTACGAGAACAGTATTTTTGAAAACGAGAGAGTTCATTCGGCGCTTCGGTTTCCTGAGGTAATTGTCGTTACTGAACGTGCCGGAGAACCGGATCCATTAATGGATCCGGTTTATAATAATCATCCGCGAATATTGTTTTGCGATGAAGTGAAAATTTATAACACATTTGGTATAACTGATAACTTATTGCAAACTTGTATTCGAGGTATAGAATTGTCAAAGTCCAGGTTAAATTTAAATTATGATAATGATAGTGATGACAATTATCAAATCAATGCTCTTTTTAAAAAAGGGCTTTCCAGTATTAAAAATGTTTCTTAAATACTACCGCCTGCTTCCACCGCCTGGCGATTGTGGAAACCTGTTATCCAAAATACGTGTTGCGGCCCATGACGCTGCACCACCAATTGCGCCTCCGGCAATAGCTTTGCCTACAAAAACCGCACCTCCTACCACAACTGGAGCAACTTTAGAAGACGGCGACGTAGAATATGCTGAAAAATCTAACGGCTGCGACATTTTTGGTTCGCTTGTATATTTCATTGAATGAATGTTGTTGTTTACTTTAGGTTTAGTTAATTATGTATTGTTTATATTTTTATTATTTTTATTATTTTTGTTCTATTTACTTTTATTTTACTATTTTTTGAGTGATATTTCAAAATTTAAAAGTTTCTGAAAGTTTCTGAAAAGTCTGAAAGTTTCTGAAAAAGTATGAAAGTTTCTAAAAAAATCTGAAAAAATCTGTAAAATCTGAAAATTCCGATAAAAAATAAAATAATAGTAGATTAGTAATATAGTTACAGTGATCGTAATATACGCGAAAAGATAAAATAAGATAACCAAGATAAACATAAACATAAAGATAAGGATAAAGATAAAAACAAGATAATATGACATCTTTAGGGTATTCCGAATTTAATGTTGGAAGTGGAACCGGAATAAGTGGAGGAGCCGGTTTCGGAGGAAAACGTAAAAATAAAACAGTAAAGGCATTTGATTTTGACTCTAGAGTTGAAGGAATGTCAACGTCCGCGCAAGAAAAAGAAAAAGAAGGCAGGGTTAATCCTAAGCTGGAAAGGTTGAAGGCGTCTATTGCAAAAATACATGCAGCCAGTAGTGATGAAGACGATGATGATGAAAGTGGTATGACGGCGGATCGTTCTACAAGTGTGCTTCCCGTATATCCCGGACAGTCTGTAAACCCGGATCAAGACGTCAAAAATATTAAAAGTAATCTTAAAATATCTCCACCAATTGCCGACGCTGGATCTGGAACGGTAACGGGATCGTTGCCGCCTCCAACTACAAACGAAGGACGAACCCACCAACCCATGTTCAGTATGTCACAACAATTCGGACAAAAGATGAGCGAGAATGGAACCGGAATTGAACAGTTCAAGGTAAATAGTCCTAGCACTTACGCAGCGCAGTATTATAAACAGATGGCGCCATATAATTATAACAGGCTGTCAAACGAGCTATCTGGCCCGGGAACAAATGATGAGTTTATTGAGAAATTAAATTACATTATTCATTTGCTTGAAGAACAACACAATGAACGTACCGAGCATGTGACGGAAGAACTCGTACTTTATTGTTTTCTAGGAGTGTTTATTATTTTTGTAGTAGACTCATTTGCCCGTGCAGGAAAATATACGCGTTAGTTGAATATGAATAAAAATAAAAATTGAGTCGCGTTACTATCACGAAGATGTATAATGTTTGACTATTTTTACCGATTTTACGATTACACGCGATGGAACTTGTAATTGAGCCCGATGTATATTCGCCGACCATGGATGAAAAAGGAAACTATGTGGATAAAGTGCCGTCGTTCAACTCCAAAGCACTTTCAAGCGGGTTGACGTGTCCATGCGGTACGCGGAAGGATAAAGCATATACGAGCGCGGCATTGTTTTCAGCACATTGTAAAACCAAAACACATGAACGGTGGATTCAGGATCTCAATGCGAACAAAACGAATTTCTTTTCAGAAAACCAGTCGCTACGTGAAATTATTCACGCTCAAAAAATTATGATTGGTAAGATGGAACTAGAGCTTTCAAATAAAACATTGATGGTCAATTACTTGACACAAGAACTTACAAAGATAATGAATGTGAATTCCAGCACTAATCTCGTACCAACTGCAAACGATATGTTGATGTTTTGAAACGATATCAATAAATAATAATAATCGTTCATAAGAAAAAATTTTATAAAAAAATTTTTTTTTGTATTTACTTGTTGCGTGTGTAGGATTTACGTTTCTTTCGTAATGTTCTACTATAACGCTTTCGTGATAATTTATGATGGTTTCGTTTTGTTTTATTACCGCCTCTGTGTCTGCGTCTGCGTCTGCGTGTGTCTTTAAAGGGGTCCGATTTTGACAACATTGTGGTTTGTGCTATGCCATGAATCTCTCCATAAAACCTACGCAAATCCGCATGAGACGGCGTTATATAATAATGATTCATTCTCAATCTTGACATTAAATTAGCGATATTATATAAACGTAACATACCATTAAATGTTCCCGTGACAAGTAATGAATAATTATAGGGACAAATCGCTATACTGGTCACACCATCTGTTTGGTATTGAACAGTATGAACACATGTTGACTTCTTAATATCAGCGTCAATACCCCAAAACTTTACTCTTCTATCCTCTGAACCGGATATCAAAAGCGGTATTGATGGGTGGAATATCATAGAACTAATGTTATTTGTATGTCCCTCCAGAGTCGCCACACATGTCGGATTACCGATTGATGGTGAATAATCCCATAATTTTATACTATAAGTATTTCTCCACCCTTGCGTAATAATGTGCCCCCCAACCGCCAAAATAAAATTAATAGGTCCCGGGTGAAACGCAACGCAAGTCGTATATATATGTTCTCCAAGTGTGATATCACTTGGAATAGTCCTGCTTACGGCTATTTCTGTTGCAGCAGCAGCAGCATCGGAAAAATCCAAGATTTTAGCACCTCTGCTAGACGAGGTTATTGCTATAATGTGTTGGGTTGGATGAAATGCGACTGAAGTAACTCTAATATCAGGCATATCAGGCGGGTCGGTAGTGAAAATACATTTTGTAGCAGACCAATCATCTTCTTTATAATGCCATATTTTCGCTGTTCCATCCCAAGAACCAGTTGCAAAAAAAGGCAATATTAAATGAAACGCAATACATGTAATCACGCGACGATGCCCGTCTAGTGTCACTAATTCACGTATATCAGCAGGATCGACCGTAGTAACATTCCACAATTTCACATTATTCACATGATTCGCATCACCTGTAAGCATTACGTCTAATCGTGGATGAAAAGCGACACAATTGACTTTACTAGCTCCCCATTCTTTAGAACTAACCTTTTCTAAACCTGGAACTTCAAAAAATTGTACAGACCGGTCTGTAACATCACTATATGAACCATTTGCTAAAATTGGCAAGCTGGAATGAAATGATATATTTGATATCGAAGAACCTTTATTTACTTCTTTTAATAAAACAATAATATCATCATCTTCTTGAGCCATGAATATATATTCTGTTTATATAATATTACCGTTCATAAGAAAAAATTTTATAAAAAAATTTTTTTTTGTTTTTTGTTTTTTTTTGTTTTTTGTTTTTTTTTGTTTTTTGTTTTTTTTTGTTTTTTGTTTTTTGTTTTTTTTTGTTTTTTGTTTTTTTTTGTTTTTTGTTTTTTGTTTTTTTTGTCAACTTTATTTTATTGTTCATGGTCATGATGTCATCCGGTATCATCCTTGTACATTGTCATCGTCGTAGTCATTGTCATCATTGTCATCGTAGTCATCGTAGTCATCGTAGTCATCGTAGTCATCGTAGTCATCGTAGTCATCGTAGTCATCACGGTAAAGGTTACGAGGAGGAGGAGGAGGAGGAGGAGGCTGGGCAACCGGCATGAATGATTGGCATGCAAGTTTCATTGGGCCGAACAATGGGTCATCCTCCTCAACGTGCATTCCAACGACTGAAGCAATTTTCCACTTAGGATTGACGTGCATGTGCAGCTCGGGGGTCATCATCTCTGGGAAGAACCGCATTAAAACGTATGCGGAATGTTCCACGCCTTCTCCTGCAAGATAAAACAGTCGTTTCAAATATGTCGGGTAGAATGCATTCAGTCTGGCAAGTGACCTCAAATTGGGGTCAGTCAATATCCAATCAAAGCGCGCAACAAACTTATACAAATTGACCACACTCAGGCAAGACAATGGCGAACCATCGCCGATCAATTTCATTACGTGTTTGCATGTTGTACTAAATGATGCATAGTAACTTGCAATCCACTCGTTGTTCATCAATCTTGCCCGTTTCAGAGTCAACCAATCATGAGAACATGGATGAATGACACGGGAGTGATTCATTTGGTCGGATTGTTGCAACAGACGATACTCTTGCAGGAATTCTTCGCGATTTTCAGCAGTGTCCAGCAAATTGAACTGTTCCATTGTTTGTTCATATGTCTGATTCATGAAAGGGTTGACCTTAAAGTGTTTGCAACCCACATTGTATTTGCATTGAAATTCATGTATTGAATATTTCACATGATCGTATCCATTTTGATTGTTTGCGCGCTGGATGATTGAGACTGCATCATATGTATTTCTACGGCGCTGGTGAACTTGAGTGGGATCATGCACAAGGCGCGTCGCCAAGCGTCCAAGCATACCGCTGTGAACGAGATTTCGTACGCGGCCGCTAGCAACAATGTGCCTGGATTCAATCGGATTTGGATTCAAAAGAGGAGAAGTTGGCCCAATCCAGTAACCAGTCGTGATTCTATTCAAATAAGTTTCCTGGTCATATGTCATGGGAATCACAAATTTGCACGCTGAAATATGCGCAAGAGCCAACTTGACAACATCAACCTCCATTGTAATATCTGAAATGTGCTTGTAAAAATCGTCCACCAGCTTCATCAAGTTGTGAGGGTTGGTTCCTGCCGTCCCCCGCACAGACTCATCTATGTTGAAATTTTTGTAAAGAACCATCTTCTGCGTAAGCCTGATTTAAATGGTAAATGAATACAAATACTTTCAATTTTTTTCATTTAACGTAAAATATAGAAATGACATTTTACAACGATCAATGTCATTAGCAAAATAATGTGTTAAATATTATTGAAAATATACATAAATACAACTAATGATTTCAAATCATATTTATTCAGTACCATAATGTTTCGTTGTATATTGTTGTTACACATGCGCGGTTTTTCTAAAACGCGTGAATGCAAGATGACCCATGGCGGACAACCCATAAATGATTGTTCTAGTTCATGCATCTCTAAATGTGAAATAATGGAAAATAGGGATGAAATTGATGCATTCATTGCAAATTCTAAATGCAAAGCAAGATGTATTCATACAAATAACCCCCCTAAACCGGATGATTGTTCATGTAAAAACGTATGCATTGCGGACATGTCCGAGCTGTATTACATCATGATTGACAGTAAAAAAAGATGCGAATAAGTTAGCCCATTTTAGCCGAATATCATCAAATTTTTTGCAATGATGCTATATAGAGGTGTCATTTTCACCCAAGTAAACATATAAAAACGTAGGTAGACTTACAATTGCAAACCCCAAATAAACATAATTTTCATAAAAATATCCATGCCGTGAAAACCACGTAAAAATGTAAAGAAACAACCAAAATAAGACAAAAATATATATTCTTGATTTTACTGACGTCCGCATAGTTAATAATTACTATATAATAGTATTTATTAAAAAAAGTGTTAGTTCAAACAAATGTTCTTAGCTGTCAGTCATCCTACCTGTCATCCTACCAGTCGTCATCCTAGTCATGATACCAGTCATCGTCGCTGCTAAAACCCGAACTTGGAAATGGGTCAATGTCAGGGGAAAATTCCACGCGTTCGATTTCCCGCAGTTGTTTGGGGGTGAGTAACCAACGAATTTTGGCATTTTCGCCATCACGTGACATGCGTTCAACAACACAAATACCTGTCTCAGGTCTACCTCCTGGTTGTCCCACTTTATAGAAAGGGCTTATGTTGTTGAAGAAAACCATGCTTTTGGTATAGCTGGATTTGGCACTTGCGACTTGTTGCCAACTTAAAGTTGAGGGATCACATTCCCAAACTGCAGTTCCTGGGCGACTGCGACCTGGAAATATGTTAGCTTTTTGAGATAGCATCCACAGCAGTGTTTTTGACATCAAAGATTTGCGATTGAATATTTTCCAGCTTGGAAATGAAAGATGGT
>Ga0194133_10003720_pt1 | contig 21341 bp, 10 predicted proteins | sample TA2KigOf40mmetaG_FD_155448 | JGI IMG/M metagenome (GOLD analysis project Ga0194133, IMG submission 155448) | Freshwater microbial communities from Lake Tanganyika, Tanzania - TA2015055 Kigoma Offshore 40m | ecosystem: Environmental > Aquatic > Freshwater > Lake | place: Tanzania: Lake...
TTTATCAAGCATACGCAGAAGAAAAACTTTTTGATATAAATAATAATAAAACTTTAATAAAGTCAAATGTAAATGTTAGAAGAAATAATACAAATAACACAAATGTTGATACTGCAATTGAATTATTATTTTCATCAAAAATATTTTCAGGTAAATCATATATTCCTGTATTAAAATTAAACGATAATATAAAAACAACTTGGTTATATGATAATGATAGTGACAACAATAGAAGACCTTATACTTTTATTTTGAATTTATTAAAAAATACTAGTAATGGCAGAATAAATAATTTTAGGACAGAATACAGAGGAAAAGAAGTTTTTGTTGGTCCATTAAACAGTGAAGAAGAAGATGCAAACTTTGATAAAGGTCTTATAGAGTACACAGATTATAATATTGCAGCAATCACAACTATTTTTAAAAAAAATATTACAGACTTATCTTCTGCTTCTGCGCAAGATGTATTACAAAAATATAACTTTCCATGTTATTTTAGTTTTAAAAGATATGGTCAGTTTTCTGATCTTTGGCAGCAAAGATTGTATTCAACAATTGTAAGTAAAACACAAAACACAAATATTATGAACGTTGCACATGTTGTAACACAGCAATTTATTGATACAGCAACTGGATTAATAATTGAAAATATGAAAAAAGTTTCGAATAGAAATAAATCAAGTACATTGGAACTATATAATTCAGGATATAAATCAATTACAGATGATGGTATAATTACTCCATGGGATGCTGATGACTTTTTTGCGTTAAAACATGTGGCATTTTTTGAATAGACAATTTAACTTAAAATTTAAAAATTTATAAATATAGATTATATAAGCTTGTAGGTAAATAATATGTCTGGTATTTTAGACAGTAAACAAAGAATAATTGATTTTATTTTTACTCGAAATGGATATTCACAAATACAAAATAATGATATAAGGATTGTATATGCATCTTTGTCAGACAAAGATGCAATTTATGATACTAAACAGGGCGAGATAAATGTTGCAGATACAGATATTAATCCATTTTTATTTGAGTCATATTCAAAGTATAATGATACTGTAAATACTGAGTTAGATTTACGTCAAACAAATATTTTTTCAATCAAAACAGATTTAAATAATGTTTTATATGATATTTCAAACAACGTTTCTCAAAAAAATATCGACGTAAATATTGTCGATTCACTTTTTGATAATATTAATCAAAAACTTGTTTCGAATATTAGCGATGAATGCATTTTATTATCACAAAACTATTTGAATTATGATAAAGCAGAAGAAAAAATAAAACCAATTAAAATAAACTTATCGATGATAAATAAAGAAATAGATTCGGGTAACTTAATTAATGAAGAAGTGTATAATATTCCTTTAAATTTAAATGCAAGAGACAATACGTATGAAACATTGTTAAGTGATAGAGCTTTAAATATTGATAAATATACAATGTTAGCAGATGAAAGATTTCAGTATAAAATAAACTATTTGTTTTTACCTCCGTCAAATATGAATACAAATACAGTGTCTTTAAACCCAGATATAGCAGATCTTCATATTATGCGTCAGGATAATCGTGAAAAAACAAATGTTATATTTAAAAATTTGAAAACTAGTGCAAGTATTTCTGTTACATCACAAGATGGATTTGAGCAAATTATATTAAAGTCTATTGACAAGTTAGAAAGTTTGGTTAATGCAGGTAAAATATCAAAAATTTCTTTTGATTTTGATAATGATTTTGATAATAAATTTGAATATGATTCTGAATTTTTAATTAATTTATTTGAAAAATCAAATAATGAAAATGGTCAACCTGTATTTAATAAATTGTTATTTGTTAATCATGGGGAAATATTTGATAAATCTGAAAATAAAAACAAGCAAATATATTCTGTTGGTAAACTTTATCAAACAAAAATTAACTCAGACGTTTCAAACAACATCTCAGGACAATTTGTTGAAGACAATTATGTGTTTATAAATTTATTTACTGTCGTGTTAAAATAGAAAAGGATTAAATCAAATGTTAAATATAGGACAAATTTTTAAATATAACAGTAATAATCGATTACTACCCACTATTCAAACCCAAACAACGCAGATTCGAGAAATAGATGACTCATCATTACGACTCGCAAATTATTCAAAAATAAGATCTGCGCCTTTTATTTTTAAAACATTTATCCAGATAGATAATGTTGTTGCAACAGAAATGAATTTAGGTTATTTTAAGACATGCACAATTAATAAAAGAACAAATAGTTATGAAAATCAAAATTTAATGACTTACGCTAAATTACTAAATACACGTCAAGAATTTGATAAAAATAATTTTGTTTCATCGTTGTATATCACTGAAAAATATAATATTCTGAAACGTGATAATAATTTATTAGGCAGAAATATTAGATTATCTGATATCTCTACAAAAAGTTTAATTGAAAATTTTTCACATAGAAAATATGACACAAAACAATTTGGGGTTGATTTATTGGTGATGAATAATCAACTATCAATAAAAAAATATCAAAACATGTTTTTTGAAGTTGATAAAAATTTATTACTCAATAATTCATTTGTGGATAATATTTTCGATTTAATTATTTTTGCTTATAGCTCAAATGATGAATTATTAGATGTTGTTAAAATATCTGATTTTCGATTAGATAACATTAATTGGTCGCTTGACACAACTACATCAAGTTTAATTTCACAAGATAATTTAGATGATTTATTTTTATCTAATTTAACTAATTTAACATTTAATCAAAATCAATTCACAAATCTTAATAGACAGGTGATTCTTTCTTTAACGTCATTAGCAAGATCTTTAGATTTAAAGCAATACATTCAAGAGATAAGTATCTGTGAGAATGACATAGAATTTATAAGCGTTAATCTAGATGATTTATTAAATAACCCATCAGTATTACAAAGTTTCAACACACTATATAGTAGCGAATCGGATTTTTCAGTAACATTTAACTATAAGACAATTATTAAATCTTTTGATAATAAATATTTTATATTTAATACACAATACAACGGTTTAAAAAATTATATAAGAACATTTGCAAATGATATTTTAATACGCAATTTTTTGCAAGATAGTATTGTGCGAAGAGTTGAAGAAAACGGCAAATTATTCTTAAAGATAGATTTAAAAATTTCAAATGATTTATTGAATTATAACGAATTAAATCCTAAATTTATTGGTATGTTTTTAAATGAAAATTTATTACAAAATCAAAATAAAATATCACAATTATTATTAAGCCCAAATTATTATCAGTCATATGATTTAAATTTAAATAATGTATTTTTAAAAAATTTAATTAATAATGAAGAAAGTGAAGAAGCAACAACTTTTTCTTTTTATTATTTAAAATCAGAGCATGACGGTTTAAATTCTGTAACATTTCAAATTGAAGACAATAATAGAACATATAATGTTATACTAAATGAATCATACACAACAACTCTTTCAAATCCTGAATATGATCAAAAAATAGAAATTAAAAATCTGTTAGGTCACGATGAAAATTTCTCAAATTTAAATGTCGACATATCTTTAAAAATAAAAGATTGGAAAAATCTTAATTCAAATTTAAAAAACATAATTACGTTGGGGTATGAAAATTATATTAATGGGACAATCACAAATATCGATTTTGACAATAGAATATTTGTGATTGTTCAAAAAAGATTCATTAATATGGGTCAAGTTAATAATCAAAAATCAGGTATAAAATATTTTATCTTTGATGAAGAAAATTTGAATATCAACGTAGATGTTTCTACATTTTTATTAAATTTAAATTTTGTTGATAATTTTGATATAAACATGATGTTTTTAAAATCTAATCAAATTAGTGATCATCTAAATTTGGATACAAATATTGAATACACTTTTGAATCAAAATTATTAATAATTCCTAGAAATTTCTTTACAACTTCAACTTTATCAACAAATACGTACACTGACGAACAAATTAAAACAGCACAAGAGTTCAAGGAAAAAGAAGAAATCTATAATATTTTATTACAAAATACACAAATGATGCAACCTCAAGCAAAAATAGATACAATTCATAAAATATTATCAAACATTAATCAAAATAACTTTTCATTACTTAATCAACTGTCTTTAAAAATTTTATACGAAAATTACGCCTTAAAGAATACCGCGGCTAACCAGTCAATAATTTTACCGAAACTAACAGAAAATTCAAATCAAATTGAAAAAACCACGTTAAGTTTTTCGAAAGAAAATAGTGAAATTAAATTTTTAAAATTAAATTCATTAAATGAAGAAACAATAAATATCAAATTAGGTTTTATAATTGATTCGCAATCTGCAAATATTAAAAATTTAGTAAACAGTCTCGTAATACCAATTGTAAATAATATCACAGCTCAGAATAAAATATTAGGCAATATTCAAATTTCAGATTATTTAACTTTTAACAACTCTGAATTTAAACAAAATCTTATCATAGATGCTAAGATACTGTCAGATTTTGTAAGTAAATTCAATCAATATATGTCTAGACCGATTGTTGATATTGTTAATAATATATTATTTATAACAACAAAAATTCCTGTTTTATCATTAAATTATGAATTAAATGAGTTAGTAAGGAATTTAAACACCTTGTCTGTACCTAACGTTGATTTTATTTTTGAAATTTCTTCTTACAGGAGTCTACAACATGAAGTAATAATTAGAAATAGCGATGAATGTATTTTGAAAGTAAGCGTTAACGATATAATAGCATTGCAATAACATAAAATAAATACTACTTTAATTTTTATTCAAAAGATAAATATTATTATAATGGATTAAGAGTTTTTATTTTAAAGAAAAGTTAGAAAAGGTTGTTATGGCAATTTTTATAAAAGATTTAGAGTCAATCGAAATAAATAATAAAAAAAATTTAGTTAAAACAGAAGTTGATAGTGACGTTATTCACTTTATAAACTATCAAAACACTGATGATGAATTATCTGATTTAAATTTTGAGTTGGATATTAATTTTCGAAAGAGCTACGATAAAAACAGATTTTTTTTTCGAAAGTTAAAAACAAGTCCAAATGTAAGTTTTGATTCGATTGAAAGTTTATTCAAGGGTTTTAATGCAGAAAATAAAATAATTTTTGAATCATTAGAACAAATTATATCGATAATTAATGAAGAAGAAAAAATAAGAAACTTTTCTTCTTTTCTTTCGACTTCTTCTTATATATCTAATGAAATGCTTTTGAAAAAAAAGAATCTTGCTTCTGACGTTTTTATAAATTTTTTAGTAAGTATTAAAAATTTAAAAGAATCAGACGTCTTTCAAAATTTTGTTTCAGCTCAATTTACAAATACAAATAAATTATTTAATGACTATATTACTGAAAATAAAAATAATCTCACAAAAACCATTCAAAGTAATAACTTTTTTAAAAATTTATTTAAAGATAATCATCTGTTATTTGTAAAAAACTTTTTAGGTTTTAATTTTATTGATATTGATAACGATAATTTCATTCAGGGTAATAGCAAACCATATACATTATTATCACTAACAGCAGCTGTTGAAAATATTTTACAATATTCTTTCGATGATATGTCAACAAACTCTTTGTTTTATGGTTTTTATACAAATGATGAATTATCGAAAAAGTATAATTTTTCAAAAAATACAAATAATATTTATTATGAACATGATGTCACAAAAGAAATATTACCAATTAAATATATTAATAACTATAATTTAATTACTAAGGAAAGAATTAAAAGTTTAATTGACTCATTAAATATATTAAACGCACAGCAAGATAGAATTATTACTCAAAAAAACGCAGATGAAAACATAGATAAAAGTTTATTTCATACCGCAACAGATATTAATATTTTTAATATTCAACAAAATACAAATGTGAAACAATTTTCAAAAATGCTTGATTTTCTTGATGATGAACAAATTATAAATCAAACTGCAACTCAAAAAGGATTAAAATCTGCAATTATTGCTGAAAATGTTTTTGTTGAAGATTCTAAAACAAATCCAATACATCAACTACGAACACACAAATATAAAACCAAAAAATCTGTTTTACAAGCTCTTAATCTTATTTGTTCAAATATAAACTCAAAAAAAGTTAAATTAATGTATTGTAATACACAACAACTTACTAATAATAGCTCTGGCAAAATAAATACTAATTTTATTAAATATCATGATATCAACGACATTAATAACACAGGTATTTTTAATTTTGATTTACCGTACATGGTTGGTTCAAAATCTAATGAAACAATTTCTTCAATTCTGAGAAATCGTTTATTAAGTAACAATATTGTAAAAAAATACAAAAAAATAAAGATGAATAATAATTTAGATTCTTCACAAAATGTATCACAAAATAAATTACAATTCTTGTTAAATTCATCACAAATTAGTAAAGATGCAGGTTCTAAATCAATTGGCTGGAGACACAATACACCAACTGATTTAGATTTTATCAGCTCAATTAAAAGAAAAATGGGTGTTAGTGCAAATAGTGTAAATGAAATTTTAAAATTATTAAGTTCTGAATATCATCTTAAAAATATTTTTCATGATAACGAATTATTACAGGAACAAATTACTAATAACACATTTAAAAAAATCGATAAAAATATTTTAAATCAACAATTTTTCTTTAAAAATAATAAAATTTTAGGCGAAAATAATCTGCCTGATTACCTTCAATTTACACATAACTTTATAAATTTAAACAATCAGTTAATCAATGAAACAATATATATAGATGAGCAAAAAATTACAGAGTATCAAAGAGAAAATATAGATGATCTAGGAAAATTGTCAGGTTTTACTCAAGAATATTATAACGATTCTTTTCAAATTTTTAAATCAACTTCAATATTTTTTGAAAGTATTAACGAGATTTGTCAAGAATATATACAAGAAATGCAAAAAATATCTGAACAAGATCCTGATACATATCCTCAATCTTCTCTTCATGCAGATTTATTGCAAACAGCAGTTATTTTTAAATATTTTTTAGATTCATCAAAGCAAGATCAAAATAATACAGATTTGTTTAATGAAGATTTTGTGAATTTTTTAATGATGGATATGATTGTATCAAAAAACAATCAATCAAATCATAAATTACAATTTTTCGAAAAGTATTTAAGCATTTTTTCAAATTTAAATAATAAAATATTCAATCAGGAAATGATTACATCTGTTGCCCCATTTCATATATTTTTTATGAATGAAGAAATGAAAGTTCAAACAACAGATGGTCGAGTTAGACGTTCACAAAGCACAAAAAATTTAGATTTAATTGCAAATAATGGAAGAGATGAAAATTATAACTCTTTAACAAATATAAACATTTATGAAACAAATGGTTTATTTACTCATTTTGTTAATACTGATAATACACCAGTTGAAACAAATATGCTTTTTGATGCAATCATTGATAATGAATTAACGCCCCAAGCAAAAAGAATACCTTTAGCAGGCTATCATATTTTAGAAAATTATATCGCTCCGAATTCACCTGAATATAGACGATATGTATTATTTATTCCCACTATTAAACCTACATTAAATGGATATACTATTGAAATGTATATTAATTTTAAAGCAAATAACGAATTATCAAATCAATACATCACGTCTAATTATACATTAAAAGAATCACAATTTAAATATGCGACATCAAACCTATATAGCCCTGTCATAAATCAACAAAATTCAAGCATAAATAAAACATTAAAATCAAAAAATATATTTAATAAAATTTCATCATTATTTGAATCGTTAATTACTACACAAATTTCAAATAACACCAACTTAAATACTTTATTAAATAATAATTTAAACGAAGAAATTGTTGATATTAAAAAATTATTACAAGATACATTATTGATTGCTGGCGAAATATATTTAAACATGTTTTATAAACTTCAAGGTTATACAAATGTGTCAAATAGAATACACATGAGTAATATTTTAAACGCTAGATGGCCATATCAAAAAAATCACACAAGGTCAACAGCACGTGAAATGTATTCATATTTTTATCATAATAGACGACGCAAAAATGATAAAAATAGCAGCGAAACAATTTCAGGCAAGATAAAATATAATGCCACAATAAATAATATTGTAATGAATGAAGATAACATACAAGAATTAAACGAAGACTATCTCGCAACAGGAAGTTCCATATATAAAATAAGTCGTTTAGACAGTCTAACACAAAAATTCCATTCAAACAACAGATTATTTTCTTCCGATATTACGCTAAATTTCGGTTCTGACAATATTTCATTAAAAAAAATGTTGTACTTATTTAATGAAATCTTTTTTGATTTAGAAAATGAAAACTCGAGAAAACTTTCAATCAATATATTACGTCATTTACTTTCTCAAAACATTCAACAAACTAAAGTGAACCCACAAAATGTTTTCACACAAGTAACAACTGATGTTTTTTCTTCATATCATGAAATGTATTATCGTGATCCTAATTCTCAAATAGCAACAATCAGTTTAGGGGAATATATATCTATTCTTGACAGTAATATTAATATTTTTGAATTATTTGATTTAACATATAATAAGACAGTTAGCGCATCATATGACGACGGTGATCCTTTCAGAATCTTTGCTTCCCGCGACAAATTAATATATAGAAATTATACCAATTTGAGTGGTATAATATTAGATCGAAATACTGTAAATCTTAATACTTTCAATTTAATTTATCAAGAAAACGATTTTTCCAATAATGTATACCTTGAGATAAAAGAAAATCTGCGTAATATTATAAAATTTGAAGACCCTTCTAAAAAAATACAGTTTATAACTCCTTCTAAAGTTTTTAATTCACTTATTCATAAAAGTTATATTTTTAAGAATTACGATTATACAATTACAAAGCAAGATAATCAAAATTATTATGGCTCAAATAATATTGAAACTGCAGAGTCAAATAATTTAGGTTTATCACAATTATATAGCGCTATAAAACCAGAAAGAATTCAAAGTACAAAAATTGATAATATTAATTTTATCGATATTAATGAATCATGGTACCATCATATTATTTTAGGCTTATTAATTAATGATGTGTCTTTAAGCATGTTATTCGATTATTTAATATTCTTCAAAGGCGATTTTTTTAATAGTTTTAAGAGTTTTGCAACAGTTATAAATCAAATAAGAAGAAGTTCAGAACAAATAGCAAATGTAGCGCCAGAAGGAAATAATAGCGGTCTAACCTCGGTTATTAATGCAGTAAAAAAAAGATCACTAAATAAAAACAATGAAAAATTTAATAATGTTTTATATTTTAATCAAAATAATACAAAAATTAAAAACCTATATTTTCAATATCTTCAAAAGTATAAAATGACACAAAATATTGTAGATCTATGTCAAGATTTACGAAAAGCTATAACACAAAATCATAGTACAGACTCAAATCGGGATGTATTAATAGAAAAAATAATTAAAAACGACGAAAGTGATAGCAATTCAGAATTGTTTTTTAACTATTTTGATGATTTTTTTTTGAAAAAGAATCAAAACGATTTTTATCCAAGAGTTAACAATATTTATCATTACAGCCCTAACAACAACACTGTTGCAACCCAATCAAAATTTTTAAATGGATCCCATATTTTTACTGTCGGTTTTAAAAATGAAGATAATGTCAAATTTGATATGGACGACATATTATCAGTAAAAGTTGAGTTAATTGATCATGATTTTCCTGAAATAGTTTGGGAACCAAAAATATTTGAATTTCATGCTTCTCTCGAAAATCCTGATAATATTGTTATAACTTATTATAATTTATTATTTGACAAAGTTATAAACCCATTGACACTTTTTGAACTATACAATGACGAAAGTATACCTCTCAAAATTTTTAATACAAATAGAGAATCCGAGCCTATATTGAAAACAAACGCTAAAAGTAATAGTTTTAAAGATGCGTTAATTAAAAAAAGTGATCAAAAAGATGGAAATATAGATCAGTATCCAAATTTTAAAAACAATATTAATTCTAAAACATATACAGATATTAATCAAGGAAGTTTTAAATCTATAATAAACCCAATTGATTTTCATAATGATACAGCATATATTGTCAATAGAATAGGGATTGCAAATGTTGTAAAAAAAATTGTTAGTCACTTTAATAGATATAATCAATTTGGAAATACAACACAAATACTAGAAGCAGAAAAAATAGGAAAAGCAGCCTTAGAAATGTTAAAAAGATGTATTCACAATCAAAGAATTAGTTTTAAATTACAAAAAATGATTAAATTAATATCAGGTTTTGAACCAACTACTGATTTTTCATTTAATGATGTAGAAGGTAGCAACATTACATTTTCACAAAGAGACGCTTTGCTAGGCAAATATATATTAAAAGAAATATATGATATATACATTGGAAATATTACGAATTTTAATAATTACGATTTTACCAAAGAAGAAGTTGATGCGTTAATTAATAAAAATTCAATTTTAATTAACGGTAAAGTAGTGTATAAAGTATTAATTTCAGAAAAACACAGCATTAATGTTTTTCTGAAATTTTTATCAGATTTCTCAAAAGCATTAATGCATGAAAATATGTTATTGTTAGGTAACTTAAACAGCTTTGAAAAAATAGTAAATATAGCTGTTAATCCAAAAGATTTTATTGTTGCAGGATTTAAAGGATCTGGTGTTAGAGATTTTGTACCAGTATCTCCTGAACTAGAATTTATAAAAATAAATCAAGACGGTATTTATTACGATGAAATAATGACAGAACCCAATTATATTTTACGTCTATTGACTGATTTTACAATAGATAATGAAAAAATTGATTATTATCGAGTTTATAAAAAATCAGATAATACCTTGTATATACCTAAGAATGTTTCATATAGAATTTCTACTACAATTTTAAAATAATATAATTATATTATAATAAATTTATAAAAATATATTAAGGTTGCGTTTATAAAATGAGTAATAACAAAATAACTGACATCGTTAACTATGATATTCCAAAATTTAATATTGATGTTAATTTTGAATATGCTTACTATGATGAAACGTTAGAAGATAAATATCCTGTTAATCATTCGGATATTAATTTAAAAAATACAAATATCAATTTAAATATGTATAACAAAATAACAATTGATATTTCTGAATTTAAAACTCGTTTTAAGTTTGACAGCAATTTTTCTTTTTTAAATGTAATTGATGAAAAAGTGATAGAAAAAATAAAAGAATATCAGAATAAAAATTTATATAGAACATTTGATGAAACTTCATCACGACAACTAACACTCGAAAAATACTTTAATAATTCAGCATTAACTGATAGTTTAGATGATAAATTTATTTCTATCGTTTCAAATCGCGATCAAAACGATAGAAAAAATATTATTGATGCTTTTGATCAAATCAATCCCGATCACGATATGATTAATTTTTCAACTCAAAAATTCTTTCGTAATACAAATCTGTCAAAAGATTATTTTTATGACATAATGCTAAATAAAACAAATAATTTATATAATTTTGACATAAAAAATCTTGAATTTTTTTCTTCTTTTTCAAATGTTTCAAATCAAAAGATCTCTTCAAATTATAATTCAAAGATATTTGAAGTTAATTATGCATATGGTATTACAGATATTATGAATAGAAGCCCAGATCTTGAACCTCAAATATCTGCTGAGTATGATCAAACTTTGTTGTTTGAAAAATTAAATCATTTTTATTTCATTCCACCTTTTGAAAATGAAATAAAAATGAGAGAACAAACAGGCGTTGCATTTATAGGTTTTATTATTACAAAAAACACATCATTGGGTGGTAGAAATAATAATGCTTTCACAGATATAAAAGCTGGTTCACAGTTTGTTTATGTTGACATTAATAATCTTGACAATGTTAATGATATCACTCTATATGATGGTTTAATTAGATATTCAGGAACATATGCGTATGAAGTGTCACCTGTTTTTTTATTAAGTTTGTATAAACACAATGGCGTAGTTAATTTAGAAAATATTCCTGTAATAACTTTTAACATGTTATCTACACACTCTTATAGAACAAAGAAAATTTTTTGTTATGATTACTTTGCACCTGAACCACCTAACGGTTTTCATGTTAATACCCGTCGTAAGAGTGTGAAATCAGTTGAATTAAAATGGGATCATCCTACAAATCCACAAAGAGATGTTATAGGATTTCAAATATATCGAAGAAAATCTTTAACAGAAGCTTTTTCTTTAATAAAAGTAATGTTAATGAAAGAAATTTCAGAATTTGGTTATTTTATAAATGCTGACAATTTTGGAAATAATCCTAACTTAATTTATATTTCTAGCTCAAAAACAATGTCTAATCAAATGTATTCATATGTTGATGAAGATATTGACGTCGACAAAGAAGCTTATATATATTCAATTTGTTCAATTGATGCTCATGGCATGGTATCTAATTATTCGAATCAGATCGGGGTAAGATATTCAACTGTGTATAACGCTTTAATTGTTGATCATGTTAGTGATCAAAATGCCCCTAGAACATACCCTAATCTTTACGTACAACGCAAAACACAGTTATTTAATAATGACGATATTCTATTTGATTTTACGCCTAACTTTTTAAACAAACAGAATATTTCAATTTACTTCACACCTGATTTATTTGAATTGAATATTCCTAATTCAAATCAGCCATCTAAAAAGATATTTCAGACTAGTAATGAATATCAATTTAATTTGACACGTTTGACAGATTTAGAAACAAAGAATATTCGTTTTAAATTATCTTAAACATGTATTAAATGATTATTATATTTTAATATAAAAAACATAACAATATAATTAATAAAAAAGTTATAAGGAAAAGTAAGTATGGGTTTTCTAGATCATACAACAAATTCTATTATCATCGATGCAGTGTTAACTGAACGTGGTCGTGAATTATTAGCAAGAAATGATGGTTCATTTCAAATAAACGCATTTGCTTTTGGTGATGATGAAGTTGATTATTCAAATATTATAAAATACGGTTTAGCAATGGGCAAAGAAAAAATCGAAAAAAATACTCCGATTTTTGAAGCTCAAACAAATGAAAATCATGCAATAAAATATAATAATATCACATTATCAAGCTCAAATGTCAGAATTCTGTATATTCCTTTGCTAAATGTATATAGAATGAATGTTATTAATAATGATTATTCTAATCCTGCTACTCTTGAATTAAATGTTAATTCCACATCAACAAATATTAAAACGATCAACGTTTTGTCAACTCTTCCTAAAGAATCAGGTGAAACATCTATTGATACAAATCTAATTGATACAAACTTTGAGGTAAGATTTAATTCTTTACTATTATCAATTTACAATACATCAGGTGAAATTAATTCACAAAATTTTGTTGATTTAGATGAAAATTTGATTGCGACATATGAATTAAAAAATATTGCACAACCCGCATCAACAAGATTAGATGCACCGCAAGATTTTACATTAACAGGTCGACAACTTTTAACATTTAATATTGGTATTATTTCAAATTTAGACAGACCTGCTTTTGAAAAATTTGGTGTTTTAACTGATAATGCAGGTGTTGTGACAGGTTCAATTGATACATATGTTGAAATAACAGGCACTTCATCAGGTTCAAGAATTATTATTCCTATTAAAATTATATTAAGCTAAGAAAGAAACGAATATGCCTCCAGCAAAATTAAAAACATTTGATACCCGAGATAAAATAACAGATAATAAATCAAGACTCAATCAATTAATTGATATTGTTTCAGCCGATCTTGCAACGGATTTAAATCGACGTAAATACGCAGCTTTTTTTACAGGCAGCACAACTCCTGTAACTAGCTCACTATTTAATACAATTTTTGATCAAGATCATACGTTACAGAGTTCAAATGCTTTATTAGATATTACATTTGGAACATACGCAACAACTGTTGTTACTAATGGTACTTCACAAATTCAAGGTTCAATAATTGTAACAGATATTCAAAATAAATCAATTGATAGTTCAGGTAAATATTTCTTCCCATCAGGTACATCACTAATGATGAGAGAAAAAATTAATATTTATAAACAATATGCACAATCATTACTAGGTAATGCTAATAGCACTTTTAAAATGTCATATCAGACACCTAGCTCAGCAGACCCAATTAATGAAGCTTTATTTATTAATTTTAAACGTCTTTTTAAAAGAGACAATATTGCAAAAGGTACATTCGGCTTAAAGTTATATAATCGTCTTGCTACTAATACTGATTTAGATCATACTTCTCCTATAATCGTTAAAAATGGGACATTGTTTAATAATCCTAATGCAGATACCGAATTTATTGGTAGATCATTTTTAACACCTCAAGCAACACAAAATCCTGCAACTTGGGTTGAAAACCAAGTGATAATTTTAGATACAAACGCGTCAGTAACATATAATGTTTTACCTACATCGGGTGAAGTTGCAACATTAAAAATGTACTTAGATAGCACAACTTCTGTTGATGTTGGATTAATTTTCTATGATGCGGGCGTTATTGTTCTTGATGTTCACAAAGTTTTTGATTTAAACACACTTGTGCAGGGTGTAATTCAATTCCCAGATACAGATCCAGTACCTGTTAATTTTAAAACCGATCAAAATTCAACACTAACTAACATCTTGAAAGGTGAAAAAGCATTAGGTACAATTGGCGCAGATACAACTTTAAAACAATTTTTACAGTTAGCAACAATTGATGATATTGTTAGACATTTTTGCAAGTCAAGATTTGCGGATAATGCTACAACATGTATTTCTTTTGAAAATGAAACAATAATTAATTCGACGATTTTCTTCTGTAATGCAGCTACAAATGAGTTTAATTATAGCACGAATCCAACCTATGTTGATGAGATAGGAAAGATTAACGTTGTATCGTCAACAACTGATCAACCGTTTAGTTATATTACAACAGTAGGGTTATACGATGTTAGCAATAATTTATTAGCTGTTGCAAAATTATCTAGACCTGTCGAGAAAAATCCAAGTAATAATTTGACGATTAGGGTTAGACTGGATTATTAAATTTTATTTCTCTTTTTATTTTTTAATATTTATAATAAAATAAAAAAGGTATATCAGCAATGACGATCATTGGATTAAATGATTCAAATAAAAATTTTGAAGAAATAAAAATTCTTAACGAAAATTCTTTTAAATTAAAAAATGAATATACAACTGACAATTTACAAATTTATAATATCAATGATACTCGCGGTCTCTCTGTTGATAACTATCCATTAGCTGGTTATACATCAAAAGGATTATTATCTATTTATTCTTATAAAACAAAGAATGTTAAACAGCATAAAGGTAATACACTTTACACACCTGGACAAAATATAATTGCGAATAATAATTATTCACAAAATGTTTTTGATTATTTTGACGATGTAAATTTATCAGACATTAATAACCCTATATTAGATGAACGCTCAAATAATTTGAATTTACCTGAATTAAATTCAAATTATTTCGGAATTAAAAGAGTAGTTAGCGAATTAACGCCATTTAGCAATTACATTATTAAAAAGAACATAGTCAATAATTTATATAAATCAAAAGAATATCTAAAAGAATCATTTCATAATCAGCAATTTGATAAATCGATTTATAACTATCATACTTTTAACTTCTTTAATTTACAATCAACACAAAAATATCTTACACAAGCCCAAAAAGATCTAATTGACAATAATACACATAAATCAATTTTAATTTATAATAATTCAAAAATAAACAATTCTAATATCTCTTTTGAGAACAATAAATTATCAATTAATTTTTGGATAAATCCAAAAAGAACATCAAATCCAGAGAAAAAATATAATCCAGGTTGCATTTTGCATATCCCTAATTTAATTAGCGTTTATTTAGTTGCTGATACAACTGTTTTGAACTCAATGTTACAACCTGTCGAATTTAAAATAGGGTGTATTATTGGTAGTGATACAAAAAAGTTGTATAATAATCAGACAATTACAAATAAAATTGAATCACAATATAATTTATCTTTAAATACATGGCATAATATTTCAATAATTTTAAATACCGATGATTTATTATTGTATGTTGATTCAAATGAAACATCTTTTAAAAAACTAAAAACTAATACAACAATCGATAGTACATCAATTCTTAATACATACTCTTCAATCTTCTCAATTGGTAATCGTTTAAGTGACGAAACAAGTATTTGGGAAACAGCTAACGCATCGAAGTTAATTACTTCTTTTTTTAATGCAAATAATTTTCAAAATTTACATTTAAACAGTTTCGAAATAAATAATGATGTTAATTGGCAAAATCAAACTTTGCAACAAAATTTACTGAATATTAATACAAAAATCTTAACAAAATTAGAAAACTATACACCCAATTATTCGACAGAATCCCAGGCTTTAAATGCAGAGCTTTATGGTATTATGATATTTAACAAAGATTTATCTATTAATATTTTACAAGCTTTCTCATTTGGCAGTGATAATAATTTAGCAACAAATGCAAATTTAATTTTTTATTTACCATGCATTTATCTATCTGAAACTGTACAACGAAAAGGATATGTCAATATTGGTTTAAGACAAAATATTTCATATCAATCAATCGTTAATCCTTACTTTGCCCACAAAGTATACGGACATGAATTATCTGTTGAACACTTTGTAAGAGATATCGCACAATTACGTCTGCCTGTTATCTTAGGAATGAATGGTAAGGAATATAATGAATTATTGACAACAACAACCAACGTATATAATGATACTAATGTTACAAGACAAAATCTGTATAATAATATGAAATTATCGTTGGCAAATGATTTTTGGAAATATGATAAAAACGTTTCGACAATCATGAATCAATTAACATGCACACCTTTAATTCTTGAAGATACGAAATTATCATCACAAAACTTTCAGTTTGATAATTTAATTTATAGAAACAATTTTATTTTACCATGTGATAATGGCAAATCAAAAATAGATTTAACGAATATTTTTAATTTATCGAAGATACAATTATTAATTGCAAATTTTAAAGAACATTTTTATATAAAAAATAATCCACATTATATTAAAATCGATAAACTTTTTAAAGATACATCATATTTTACCTATCAAAATCCTCAAACATTTTTTAAAGATCCCAATATTTTAAATTTTCTGCTTGATTCAACTAACGCACTCTTCACAAATGACTTCGTATTAGCTTCAAGATCAAATGAAATTACACGAAACAATATTCATCAATATTTTCTAGAAAAATCTAAACATGAAACTTTAGGTCTCAAGAATTTATTTTTTAAATGTTTAGGCACTAATTATCGCCAAATCACTACTAGCACTAATTTAACGCAAATTTTTACAAAAACTAAACAAACAATACAAGCTTATAAACATTTAACATGCAATTCTATCTTTAAAAATATCGATCAAAACTATACATTATCTTCAACAGAAACTTCAATTAATGCTGTCAAAAGAATACAATTCACAGATAACACAACACTTGAAGTTATTGCTTATAAACTTTTTAATTCGCATTTTTCAATTGAAGGTGATATGAATGAAACACATTCTGTGATGTTTGATATCTCAAATTTATTCTATTCAGGAAAAATAAATCCGGGTTCAATTGAAATAAAAGATGTTGATTTAAATGGCACATGCGGTTCAGTTAGTATTACATTAAAGGATAATCGAGCATTAATGTATCGAGCTGATTGTTTAGGTGAACATGCTCGATGGGCACATGTTGGACATGCTTTTTATTTTGATGGGATTGTCAATATTTTACATCCAGGTTTGGCAAACTTTGGTGAAAATAATTATCATTTTAAACTTAACGGTGAACATTCAATGTTTCTAATGGAATATAATATTCCTATCGAAAAAGGCGGGTTTAATATCTCAAATAATTTAACATATAAAAAGTTAAAACCATCAAATAATATTTCTGATTTAGATGAAGAACAATTTGTATATATCACAGGCGTTAATTTGCATGATGAAAATTTAAATATTGTTGCAAAAGCAAAATTCGCCCAACCTTTAATTAAAAGAGTAAATGACAGATATAATATCAGATTAAAAATGGATTTTTAATATATTTAAATTATTAAAAGACGGTTTTATGATTATAAAAGAAAGTAATTTAAGAAAATACATTAAAAAACTATTAAAAGAAGATAAAGATGAAATAGTTGTAGAAATAAATAATCAAACATCTTTCGATATCTCTAAGCAGATCGATAGTATTAAAAAAAAATTTGAAAATATAACTACTGTAGAGCAAATAATATCATTATTAACACAAATTTCACAGGTTTTTAAAACAGAAATACAAGATAAAATTCCTAAAGATTCAATATCAAAAAAAGTTTTATTTTCTTCTTCATTCTGCGCACCCTGTAAAAGACAATATAAACGTTATAATCAAGAAATAATATATATCATTGTTTACAATGAAGAGTCAGAAAATATCAATAATATTGATTATAATTTATATAATTTATTGTATAATGCTTTTTCAGAAAAATGGAAAGACACTTTTGCTAATTTGAATTCATGGGAAAATGATTATTTATTTTCAGAAAATTCTGTAAAGCAAGAAGATTATCAATCAACACGATTTATCAACGATTGGAGACAGATATTACAGTTATGTTCATTATTAAAATCAGTAACAGGTGAGTTTAACGAAAAGATTAACGGAATAGCTATGGGATTTCCTCAATATTTTGAATCTTTTGATGCAGTTATGAAAGGATTTGATGATGCTATTTCTAATTTACGGAAAATTTCAAATAAACCAAAAACTACTTTAAAAGAAATCAAAATAAAAATTTCTAGAGTTTTAAATCAAATCTATAATCATAATAAAAATTATGAAGAATTTTTTGGTATGTTAAAAAGATTAGCGGCCAAATATTCAGAAAATAATAATGTTGAAAATATAATTGAAATTTTTGAGAAAACTTTGTTAAATTCATTAATAAAAGATAATGAGAAACCAATGGAAGAAAAATTTTATAATATTAATTCTTATGTATTTCAGCATAGAAATGAATCTGAATGTACAGATTGGATAAAATTTATATCTTGGGCTGTAAAAAGATATAAAGAAATGTAAAAGATTAGATTTTTATTTATAATAGTAAATAAAAAGTGGTTTTAAAGAAAATGATTTTAGGTTTAGATATATCTTCCAGCATTGTTGGAGTGTCAGTTTTTAATGATGATGATACCTTATATGATTTAAGGAATATTGATTTACGTAAAATTGATAGTTTTTTTAAAAAAGCAGATTATGTTCGTGCTAGATTGCAGGATATAAAATGCGAGTTACTTTCACAAAACAAGAGTGTTAGTTTAATTTCTGTTGAAGAATGTGCGCAATCTTTTCGCAAAGGTTTTTCATCAGCCCAAACACTTTCAACATTAGCCAGATTTAATGGTGTTGTATCCCAGATCGCTTATGAGATCTTTTGTGTTGAACCATTATATTATAATGTCGTGTCAACACGAAAATCACTGGGGATAAAACTAGATAAATCTGGTGAAATCGATACCAAGGAGCAAATTGTTGCTTGGGTCGCTAAAGAGGAACCTGCATTTAATTGGCCAACACGAATTATTTCGAAAGGTAAAAATGTGGGTAACAAAATTTTCGAAGTCTACTGTTATGACATGGCTGACGCTTATGTTATAGGAAAAATTGCAACAAAAAAACATGCAGAAAACAACAACAGAAAAACTTAATTTTATAAAAGATCTTGCTCAAAATTATCGACATCCCAAAGGTAAAGCAGATATTGCAATTTGGTGTCCATTTTGTAAAAACGATAATCTTCATAAATTAAAAATGGTTATTGAAGTTGACAAAGGTATTTACCATTGTTGGGTTTGTAATTCAAAAGGTAACAATATTTCGTCATTAATTAAGAAGATTAACTATCAGAGATATGAAGAAAGTTTAAAGTTCTTTCCACATAAGAATAAAAATCTTGATAATGCTGAATGGCTACAAATCTTAAACGGTTTATATGATGAAACAATTGAGCAAGTTGAACAGCAAACAGTTGTAATTCCAAATCGTTTTGAATTATGTGCTTTAAATCTTCATGCTAAAGATCCTGACATTAGAGATGTTGTTAATTATGTCTTAAATAGAGGTTGTTCTGAACATAAATTATGGATGCTTCGTTTAGGCGTTTCTCGTGATTCAAATTTTCATAGAATGTTAATTATTCCTTCATTCGATAAAAATGGTATTTTGAATTATTACACATGTCGAAAGATTGATGCATCGACTCGTGATTCAACAAAATATAAAAACTGTGAAATATCTAAAAAAACGATTATTTTTAATGAATTATTGATTGATTGGCAATTGCCTTTAACATTGGTTGAAGGACCATTGGATTTGTTAAAGACAAATGACAATGCGACTTGTTTGTTAGGTAGTTCATTGCCGATTGATAGTTTATTATTCAAAAGAATTGTTGAAAATAAAACACCTGTGGTGTTAGCACTTGATAATGATGCCTATATTAAAGCAATAAGAATTGCCGAAGATCTGATTTCATACGATGTTGATGTAAAGATAGTTGACACGTCAGGTGCAAAAGATGTAGGTGATATGACAATTGAAATGTTTCAAGATTTATTAAATAATGCATGTAAAGTAGATGAAGAGATCTTATTATTAAGTAAGATTTCAAATATAATTTAACACACAAACAAAGTAGGATGACAAGATGAGTTTTAAATGTATTCATATTGCCGACGTTCATTTCAGGGGTTTAACAAGACATGATGAGTATAGAAATGTATTTAATCAACTTTTTGAAAAAGCTCGAGAGATAAAGCCTGATGTAATTTTTGTAGGTGGTGATATTGTTCATACAAAAACACAAGGTATTTCCCCTGAGTTAATTGACATTTTGAGTTGGTGGTTTACAAGTTTATCGCAACTGGCCCCAACGCATGTTACTCTTGGAAATCACGACGGTTTAATTCAAAATCACGATCGATTAGATGCTATTACACCCATAGTTGAAGCATTAAACAATCCTAGAATTTTCTTGTACAAGAAGAGTGGTGTTTATGCAACAGGCGTCAAAGGTTTTAATTGGTGTGTCTTTTCATGTTTTGATCATGAAAATTGGTCAAAAGTCAAACCTGTT
>Ga0194133_10003721_pt1 | contig 21337 bp, 8 predicted proteins | sample TA2KigOf40mmetaG_FD_155448 | JGI IMG/M metagenome (GOLD analysis project Ga0194133, IMG submission 155448) | Freshwater microbial communities from Lake Tanganyika, Tanzania - TA2015055 Kigoma Offshore 40m | ecosystem: Environmental > Aquatic > Freshwater > Lake | place: Tanzania: Lake Tanganyika...
TCCCTCCCCCCTTTTCACTTTCATTTCCCTTTTAGAAGTACAACTTTCCGGACACGGTCCTCTGGAATCCTTGGTCCGAGAAGGCCAAGGAGATCCCCGACTTTGGCGACGACGAGTTTCCCAACATGCTTTGCCTCGCGTCCGGCCACGCGTCCTCGCCGGTCGTCCTCATGCCGGGCACCGCTTTCGAAGCCAGCCAGATTCTTCAAGTCATGTAATCCAAACGACGACTACCTCCTTAAAAAAGCCCGCGTTGGGTTTGTTTCAGCCCGACGAGGCCCCCTACCGAAGAGACTGAATGTTAGGAACATTTTAGTTGCGCTCGACCGCACGATTGATACTTTTTTCCTTTGTCTACCTTTACTTAGAGTATGTCCAATAAAGTAGTTACGCTTTATTCTAGACACCTAACATTGGGTTGAAGACATGGAGGGATGGGGGAGCCCGCGACCTTCCTCCGGTCCCCGGGACAATGCGATCCTTACTTTGCAAGCAAGCGACGTTTAGAAATGTCACTGGGGTTCAAGTTCAATGGGGACGTCCGTCCGTATGTATGTCCTTTGTTGAATTTTATGACTTTTCATCCAATTATTGATTAAAAAATTCATCCCACTGATCGCAGACGAATAATGTTTTGCATAGTAAACGTGGCGGTTTGGCCGCTTAAAGTGACACAAAACTAGCTGGCGGCGTGCGTAGGTGCACCCAGGTGTTTCAAATAGAACTTTTTAATTTTGAGTCAGCCAGCTGACAATGATGGTGTCACGTGACGTGCTGCAATCGTTAGATCCGTGACATCTTGGTGCCCCGTCACACGAAGCAATGCGGCAAGCCTCAGAGTGCTCTGCCCCGTTGCTTAGTGCGGCGGCGCACCGAGACGTATTTGTGTGAACGCTTGCGAAAGTTAGGCACATTTCCCCTGACAAAAAATACCCGTCCGCTCAATTCAATTGGGGTGTCTTTGAACCTACACCGCGAGTACCCCAAAACTGGTGTTAAAAAAAGGGTCTCGGCATCTTTCAGATATTTTTCAAACTACAATTTGGGGACAGACACTCGTAAAAGAGTAGGTCAGCTTGAAACCATTTTCAAATCCTGCGGCTGCCAATTCTTGGGCCTCGAGGGAGGTCTGGGGTAGACCTTGGGCGCCGTTCCTGCGCAAGGTGTCGTCCGACCGAAATTGAATGTGCGCCGGGCCAGAGAAGGTGGCTGCATTGAAAAGAACACTTAAACATATAAATGTGAAACGACAACCGCTTTCCATACCGTAAACGTCTCCAAAGTCTGCCTGGAGACCGTCAAATGTGCCGCACACGTGATAGGCCTGAATGTAAGACGTTCCCGAGGTTACTATGCCGTTGGCGATGCCGAGATAGTCGGTCGAGTAGAGTCCGGTGGCTGTTGTGTCGTTCAACATGGATCTGTAACACCAGGGCCCGTAACCGACACTCTGGACCAAATTGTTGGTATTCATTTTAAACTCTAAAATGAAATGTTTAAAATAACAAAAATGAAGCCACACTTGCGTTGAACATTACCGTCTCCCGAGGTCAAGGTGGTGAGCGAGAGACAGCCGAGCCCGTCTTGTTTTTTTACGCAGATAGAATAGTCCAGGTTCACCGGGTAGATACCGTTGAGGGATCGAAAGTTAAAAGACTCTATGGACCCAGCTGGATCTGTGTGATACTGGAGACATCCAGGTGGAGCTATAAATAAGAGCAAATGAAAGGTAAATTAACCTCAATAAATAGGAATAGATGTAGACTACCCCTGAGAGCGCTTGCGAGCAAACCTCGTGTGATCTCTCAAATGGAATAGTGTTGACCCAGTATAATCCCAAGTACCACTTGTTGAGGGTAATCTTCTTTGTGAAATAAAAGTCAGAGGAAATGCTCAAAGTTCTTAATTGAAAAATGTAAGGGTAAATACTAAGGTCTTATTTTCCGGCACAATCTTATGTCTGAGGATTGTGGGAAATAATCAACTGACAATGTTAACCTCGTAAACCTTTTTATCAACACAGGAGGCAGGAGCGGGGTGATCAAGTGCGCTTGAGAATCAAATGTGAATAGAAAGGTTGCATGATCAAAAAGTGGTGAGATATCCTTAATCTATACATTTATAAAATCTTATTTTGTCTGTCTGTATGTTCAGGGTGTAACTTTGTAGAAGAGTAGTCAAGCAGTATAGGGCACAAGGGGCCTGCTGTGCATGATGGCACCAAAAGGTAATGGTCTCAGAACTTGACTGTAAAGAGAAACAGTGCTACTATCTTTGAATCTTTATTCAACTTAACTTCAGATTCTCTACAGTAGCACTAAAATCCACTGCCCTATGAGTAACAGCGATGTAGAGTGCGCACCAATGATCGTTATACCTTTCATCAGATAAGAAACTCAAGTTCCGGGAATCTCGACATTCAGAGGTGTAACATATGCACGATAAGGGGATCGAGGTGGGATGTTAGGCATGTTCAAAATCAACAGTGGCATTAAAGTTACCTTGTAATGAGTCACTTTCCTTGCAATCAATTTGTCTTATCTTTATCCGCCACTTGTAATCCATAACCTGTCCAGAGACAACTCCAGCCCCAGAACTGACGAAACCCACACCAACCATTGTAAAGATCCGAATATAATCTTCCCCACTTGTTGCATTGACAGGAAGATATACTAAAAATGTTTCCAAAAAACTAGGAAAAATTGTATAAATTGATTGGGTTTCTGACTTACTGTGCTGTCCAGACATGTCACCACAAATGAGGTTACCATCTGACAAGCCAAGGTTTGGCTGAGAGGTGAAGATTGCCATTCGATCCTTAAAGTATGATAATTTTTTTTTGTATCAGTGAAAGCTAGGACACCTTTTTTTGTTAGGTGCATCCTAGGCCTTTTTAACTGGGATTTAGCGCTTTTTGATGGTTTTTTAACAAATCATAATCAAAGTATGGTAATTTGAGGTGAGGAGATTGAATGTCGAGGAATAAAACCAATGAGAGCTAGACCAACTGTTTATTTGAGGTAGAGCAAATTCAAATACATTGTTAGGGGTATCAACAAACATTATGGCATGGAAGTCTTACTGATCCAAGGATCAGAGTTGGCAGTCAGGTTAAATCAATATTTATTGATCTTGAAAGTTTGTTAGTGCCAAAGGGAATTGTAGGCGGTATTATAAAGGGAGAGAATCATTCATTAAGGATGTCAATCAACGAGAGGGACATTTATGAATATGAAAGGTCAATTGAGTGATACTACATCGTTTCGCCATATGCCTTTTTGCCATATGCCGATTTGCCACAGTCGATTCGCCATATGCTGATTCGCCATATGCGCCTGTTCGCCATATGCCGATTCGCCATATCGACGACTTCGACGACTTTATTGCTAACCTAACCTAACCTAACTTGCGCGCGCTTGTCGTATGGTGAATTGGCATATGGCGAACTGGCTCATATGGCAAATCGACTGTGGCGAATCGGCATATGGCGAAACGACGTATTCCCCAATTGAGTTGATCTAAAATATTTTGTAGGAAATATTACCTAATTATAAAAAAGTTAATGAAAATATGATAAAGTCATTTCACTATACTCAGTAAGACAATTAAAAATGTTTTTTCAATATTTGCAATGATTGCAATAATTTCAATACCTGACTGCATTTTCCAAATGGTTGTGTCAAAAGTGATGGTCCTGAAATGTTGAATTCAAGGAAATCCAGACGAACTTGGCAAACATCCGGATTACTCACCTATTCAAATCATGTGTTTATCTAGGCCAAATAGAGTTGAAAAGAAATGAAAAATAAAATACTTTGATTGTGTAAGTCAAGTAGTTTGTTGCATTGTCAGAGCTTGGATAACTTGGACTGGTGTAATAAGCAAGAGGGCTATCCATTTCAACAGAACGAGAATTCTGAACTGAAAAATATTATAAAATCCAAGATAGTTTAAAAAAAATTGATTCATTATATTGGTTATAATTTGGGATAGTTGAGATGGAATGGGCTGTGATCATTAAGGTCATGCTGCCATTCTGATATGTTAAAAATGATATTAAAAAACAATACCATGTTGATTCTTCTACAGATGATTCGACTACAATGGTTTGACTAATAGTCGATTCACCTACAGCCAGTTTGCCTAATGACTGTTCGCCTTATCGTTGCTAACCTAACCTAACCTGACCACTCCCCTCTTAACCTTAACCCTACGGGCCATGTTACCCCTCCCTAACCCTGCTGGGCATGTTCCCCCTAACCCTAAAAATGCTTTGGGTTGGTTGGTTGGCTAGGTTAGGTAGTCAATAGGCAAACTGGCAGTAGGCAAACAGTCATAGTAGGCGAATGGTCATGGGCAAAACGACATTAGGCGAAATGACAGTAGGCAAATTGACCTTTTCCCTAAAAAACTGTTGATACCATAAGAACTTTATTCTATTGGGGGTGTATTGTTGTGTCTCACTTTCCTCGGTTTTTTAGGAAGGATAAGAAGCCACAACCCTTTAGACATTGTATTTTCCTACTGTGAGAGAGACTAGCATTTGTAAATGCAATGTATTGTAGAGTCAGTAATGAAATAGATTTGTTCAACCAAACATGTTTTTATTTGGTTTGTGAGATCTACGATAAATAAATACAAAAATTATCAAGTTTCAATATTGTTGGCAAAAATCTTTTGTCCATAGAACAGAGCAAGTTTTTTTGTCAAGTGGGAAACTTGCACACTTAAGAAAGAATGTTGCTTTATTCTTGACACCCATAATAATAGATTTTTTGACAGCGAGGAGTAAAATTTTGCCCAGTCTGGGACTCAAACCCATGACCCTTGGATTTCGAGTCAGAGGCCCACAAGGTAGTGATGGGTCCGGGTCAAAAATTTTTGACCCAGTTCGGGTCAATTTTTTGTGTCTCGGGTCGGGTCAGCCATTTTTGGTTTGGGTTTGAATTTGGAAAATTTCCCATAAAAACATCAAATTTTTCAAATTTTTGCCCTTCGGGTTAAAAAAAATCTCTTCGGATCGAGTCGGAAAGTACCCGGATCGGAGGCGGGTCGGCCTCTTATTTACTGCGGGTCAAAAGTAAGCTCGGGTCGGGACAGGGCACACCCTTACCACAAGGCCACTATGCAAAAGCTAGGCCAATCTCTAATGTGTGGTGGACAAATGGAGGGGTCGCTTTGGTACATTGCTGATGCTGTTTTTAAGATAAATCTATTCCTTGCTTTTGTCTTAGGCAAAAGGAATTACCCTTTAGAGTTCACGGTTGACAGTCCAAAAAAATTCCCATAAATTATTTTTTGTTTTGTAATTTTGTTGTGAGGGAGCACCATATCATGTTTTTTGAGCAGGGCACAATGGGATACCCTTAAACAATCAGGGTTAGAGGGTCAGAAAAATTTATACCCATCAATTTAACCCTCTGAGCAATTTTTGTTTAGTAATGTTGTCTTTAAGGTATCTTAATCCCTTGTTTTTGCAGTAGGAATACAGAGGTAACACCGAGGGCCACTAAAACTAGACTCCAGGGGCTCAAAATCAGTTGTTCTCTTAAAGCAAACCCCATATCAAATTCAATTTAAGGGGGGGGGGATCATTTTCATATCAAGCGTACAAAAATGACTTTTAGTACATGCCATTGAACTGAGTCTGACCCCAAAGACCCTGTAATTCAGCTCCATTGACAAAATTTTAAAAATCATCTCTGTATGTTTTGTTGCCTTAAGATGTGGAGTCTGTTTGCCATGTCTCAGCTCTCTTTCTTCAAAACTGTTAAAGGGGATGACAGACAGACCAAATTTTGTGTAACAAAAAATCTAGCACTAAATAGTATAAAATAGTTTCAGAACTTAATCTGTATACTTAAAAAAAACTGTTTGTATTAATGTACCTATGTCCCCATTTCACCTGCGAATCGCCCGACCAATCTACACCAAATTTTGTACAGATCTCCCCACTAACTCAAGGTAGGTTCTTTACACAAGTATGACCCTGCCAACCAAGCCCCCTGACCCTGGGGTGCCCCAAACTCTAAAACCTTAGCAAATCACTGGAGGAAAAGCCTTCCTTTACAAAAATCTCCAGATGGCTGACTTAATCTCATTAAATTTTTCCTTTAAGTAGCCCCGCAGGGTTAGGTAGCCCCGTAGGGTTAGGTTAGGTTAGCAATAATTTTTTTTGTATTGGGCGAACTACTACATTGGGCGAACTACTACATTGGGCGAACTTGGATTGGGCAAACTTGGTTGGGCGAACTTAGATTGGGCGAAATCAAGTAGTATCTTTCTGGTATGGTTAGGGTGAATAGGATTGGCTGGGGACCACAAAGTGCAGTTTGGTAAGTAGTTGGGCTACCACCCAACGGGGTAGGTCAATGCCAGCTGGATATATTTCTAGTGGAAATAGACTCACAATAACAACATGTTCCAAATCCTGCCGCACAAGACTTTCTAGGAACACCTCCACGACTTGAACATTCATCGCTGGTATAGCAGATCCCTATTTCTTCAGTGACGTTGCCACTGGATATGATACAAGGATCATTGTTGAACTGAACGATGTTGAAGAGAACTGTAATTAAAAAATTTCCAAATATATTAAGTAGACGGGTATTTTTTGTGTGGGGAAAAATACCTGACCCTCATGAGCAACCTGCCTATACTTAAAAAATTTATGGCTCTGTCAAGTTTGAAGCTAGAGAAAAGTTTATCAAACAATATTTTTAGCTAAAAATTTTATAAACTTTTCTCTAGCTTTAAAATTGTGGGAGCTATTAAAGATGTAAATATAAAACTTTAATCTTAAATATCTCAACTTCCAGGTAAAATATCAAAAAGCCAGTAACTTTAAAGCCATCTTTGTAAGAATTATGCATGCCAAATTTCAGCTCTCTAGCTTCAATGGTGTGGGAGGAGAAGGAGGTCACATTGGTTATGGGATGTCATTCCCCATCCCTTTACAAAACTTCTAAACGCCACCCTCGCTCGTTTCCTTGCTAGGGAGGGATAATTAAAAACCCCAATCAGGTCTAGGGGAGATAAGCCTCCATCTGCCTTGCATAATAAAAATTTTTAGGGAGTCTCAATAATATTTTTTTCTCACAAAGATTGCTTTAATGTAACAGGTATGTACTTTAAACTTCGTGAATTCCTTACATTTTCCATCCCTTTCATGTTTTAAAGGTGACAAACTTCTGGACAGTCGTCCTTCTGACAATCCAACACAAGAAATGGTAATTAGTAAAAATAAAGTTTGGAAGTTCATTTCTCTACACTCATTGAAATTGTTATTTTAACTGACCATTCGTATTTGAATAAGGTTCTTTGATCTTTGATAAGAAAAAAATAATTGCAAAACATCCTCACAGGAAGAAAAAGTTTACTTCAAGGCAATTTACAGCTCATTTCGCAACTGATAATGTGACATTTGTCTGCAAAAGTAATGAATTCTTTATAACTACAAATCCCATTTACTTCAAGCTTTCAACAGCTCAATTTATCCAAATAAAAATCTTGTTTAAGAGTAATTTTTTGGTGAATTTCTGGCAACCCCTGAGTCAAAGGTTGTCAGGGGCCCCGTGCATTTATTTGCTCCATTTACACCCCTATTTCAAACTAAATAATAATATCTTTTTAAGAGCTCACTTAGTGTGCAAGACACAAGAATAAAGGGATACTTTTCAATTCCAAAAAAAGATTCTGTCAGGAATGATAAAGAAGAAATCATGATATTAAAAGTAATTAAAAAAATTAACATTAAAAAGCAGGTATAAAACACTTTTTAAGGTTTATTCTGAGTTTCTCACTACTAAAGACCATGGCACTAGTCAAAATTAATTCTTTTTAGACATAGAAGTCTATTTGACAATGAAAATCTTCTTTAATTTTCCATCTCAGGGAGTCCATAATTGTTGCTCTGCCTGGCTTTTTATCATTTATGTAGCTCTTTGCCCTAAGTTTGATCCCTAAAGGTGCTTTGCCGGACATCAGGTTGATTGCCATTTTACAGCTAACAAAGAGGGACCATTGTTTAGGGGTTGGCCCTTTTTTGAATTCGCATCCAGTTCTGCTTTTGAGAAAGAGTTTCTGTAATCTCCACAAGCGAGTCTAAGAGCCTTATAGCTTGTGGAAATTGGTCAAACTGAAAGAAGTTATTGAGTCCTCTGAAATTTATTGATCTGTCTATCAGATGTTAAAAAAGGGATGTGATGTCGTTTCGCCATATGCCGATTCGCCACAGTCGATTTGCCATATGAGCCAGTTCGCCATATGCCGATTCGCCTCAGCCGTTTCGCCATACGACAAGCGCTAACATTGCTAACCTAACCTAACGAGCGCGCGCACGCTAACCTAACCCTGCGGGGCTGCGTGCACACGCGCAAGCACTAGTTGTATGGTGACTGGCGCACATGGCGAAATGGCACACATGGTAAAATGACTATGGCGAACTGGCATATGGCGAAACAGTTTATGGCGAAACGTCGTTTTCCTAAAAAAGGGTTTAATTGATTTGTAAAGAAAGGGTTAGAAGTTTCACCTTCCTTCAATTTTGAATTGTTTGAGCAGTCTTGCATGTATAAGATGATTTTTTTGATTGAAATCAAAATTTTGCTTAGAAGTTTTTTTTCAAACAAACCAATATGATATTTTTAACCTTGTTTTGCTAGCCATATACCTAAGAATAGTAACCAACAACCAAACTGATTCTGTTCTCAGGAATGGCAAGACTTTTTAAGCTCTACTAGGGAAAGAATAGGGTTGAAAATTACCTATGCTAAGTTGTATCTAAACTAGCATGTTGATGGTATATTGTCTATACTTATTTTAAAATCACAAAAATAAATTGAATTGAGATATGAGTAATCATCTAAAAAATAATAACAAATTTCTTGTTTTTTATGCCCTGTTGTGGCAGAGTCACAGTTGTAGATAAAGTCTAGATTGATAGGAAGTCAGGGTGGTCAGGTAGTTTCAAATTGGAATAACATCCCGGCAACTCGGGGCCAACTCTTGCCCAAGGAAAAAGAAACCACAGAAAAAAACCGACAGGCAAAAAAGTGTGCCTTAAATGAGCTAGACTAACAAGGCGTACTATAAAAACTGCAAAAAAGTCCATAAATGATGCATATTTTACATGATCTTGTGATTGGACGACAGAATACAAGTTATTCAGTCTATCGATGTAGACAGCACACCCGGATCTTAGTTCTTAGATTTAAGTATTTTTACAATCACGCAACCTTTTACCCACATCTGATTCCCAAGCACCCCTGATCAGCGCGCTCCTGTCTCACCTGTCAATAAAAGGTCTGCGTGCCTTAGATTTAGTATCGAGTTATTCTCCATGTGCTTAGGAGTAAGTCATATAGAGTAGATAGCTAAGTGATAACTTAAGGATATACTTACTTACTCGAATAAAGTATTATGAGCATATTTAAATACCTAGCATTTTTATTATAAACCAAAGGGTTTAGATCTCATAGTCATGGGTTATGTGTTACAAGGATTCACATTGCTTATCTAACCCTTGCAACTCGCTCTAGCATATGGCTTGGAATAGTAACTCTACATTGATCTCTAAATGCTTCCCAAACCAAACAATTTCTCTTTACAATTGTACCAAAAATTTATATCCACCTCTTCTGGAGAGCTTGCAAGTCCTAGTGCTGATTGCCATTAAGCATATTATACAGCTCATTTAATCTGACAAATTACTTTAAGCCTATAGTTGTTTGTCTAAGTATTTAATCTAAAAACAAAGAAAAACTTGACAAAAACAAGAGAAAGTCCAGGATAACTTTTTATAATGTATCAGTGGAGGACCAGACAATTTTTTATTAGGTGCATTACAGACCTTTTTTGGCTGGGATTTGATGCTCTTGATGTTTTTTACCAGCCCCGTGTCAAGGCCAGTGTCTGGGGGTTGAACCACCAACACTTCAATCCCAGCCAAGTAACAAACCGTTTGGCTAAGGCTATCCCTTTTAATCAAATAGGGCTTGATCAACAATTTTTGGGTCAATTTTCAAACTTGGCCATTAGCTGGAGGTGACCAAGAGCCAGTTGAGGATGAGAAGAATGGTTGAGGCCCTTCAGCTCAAATAGGTGGAGTAGTCTGGCAAGCTGAAGCTCAGACATACATTGGCAAAAGGAATTGGTCAACAGCAAAAGACATCCCTACAGAGGCTTATAAAAATGGTTGACAACAATTATTCTGAAGATGTGTGAGAGTCTGACAGATTGCATTTATGAGTTTAGGGGGAGAGCACAAACCTTTTGAAGGCTTGACGTTTGTTTGGATTAGGATGGTGGTTATAGGGTAGAGTTTGGTTTAAAGTGAATGAGCAATGCTTTTTGTCCACATTAAATGCAAAAATCAGGAGGAGGGCTGAGGTTTGGAGAGGTATGGTCATGCTTATGATTAGAGGCCTTTTAAACCTTCTACAGGGCTCATATTTTTGAAGACTATTTTTCTTCATGGCATTTTTATTAACATAGTTGCTTGTATGACATCATTATGTCATACAATTGTTGTCATCCTAAAACTATTTTTCCAATAAAGAAAAACACCTTTCAGTTTTCTTGCTGAAGTATTCTTTTGTCCAACAAGCAAACTAAGGAAAGGTAAAGAAAAATTTCTTTTTCCATATTCTTTGATAAGCTTATTACTTTAAAAAATTAGTTCATAGTCAATCAAAATAGAAAAAAGGTAGTAACAATTAGATTTAGCAGTTTTTTCTGGAAAAAATGAGTTCTATTTATTACCTGTTTTATCATGAATTTGAAGCAGGAATCAAAAAAAGGTTTCAAGTTATTCTTGATGTACACAAATTGTAAACAATAGTTTCCAGTCTAGTTTGGAAATTTTATTTTTTAGCCAAAGCTTATTTTTAAATGAAATATAGGTTAATTCCAAAAATAACTGAATTCTAGGAAAAAGCTACCCTATAGCTACCAATCCATCCTTTTTGTTTATTTTTCTCATTTCTAGAGAAAAGGGTTGGACTGAATTTCTCAGAATGAAAAAAAGGTGAACTATTCTAGCATCTCAAGAGAAAATCATAATTTTTATTCGACATTAGTAGATCAAGGTATCAACATTATAAAAAGGTAAGCATTTATTTTCGTTTGTCACTAGAACATTAATGAAATAGTTATATTTTCTTTGTTCAAAAAGCTTGTTTTTCATGAATGCACATAAGCATATTTTTAGGAACACTTCTTTTTTTTCTCAATCATGCCATCAAGTTGTGGATTTGACTAATTTATTATGAAAACTTGATTTCTAGATATAACCAAGGAGGTGATTTCAAAACCAAAAATGAGACATTTTTTCTATTCCACATTTGTCTTGGAAGGGCAAGACAAGGGTGAAGAAAATCACCAATCAGGGAAAGTATTACAAAGAATGAATCTTTGTAAAAAAGAGGGCTCAGGTATGAGAATTTGAGTCATCAAAAATACCCTTATAAAAAATGTTAATTCATATATTTGATATTTATTAGAAATCCCTTCATTCAAAAAAATAGGGTTTTTTGTTGTTATATTTGTAACTTGATTGTAAAAATAAAGAAGGTATTAATCTTTAACTTGGAATGTTATTTTTTGGTATTTTTTTCAATCCATATATATAGGGAGAAAGATTGCTGAACTCAAAGTTTTTAATTCTAAATGCAAGTTAATATAACTTGGCTTTGTTATTTCCAAAACATAAGTCATGTTGAGTTCTTTGTGTCTCCTTGAAGCTAATTTCTGGTTGGTCATCATTTTGCCATATTTTTGTGTCTATCCAGAGTCAAGGGTTGCTGGAGGTTATGAGGTTTTAATCCACCAACCCCAGTACAGCTAGATGCCAAAGCCACTTGGCCAGAGATGGTCATCTAAACTACCTAATAGCAGCATCTGAATATTATATTGAATCAATGAATTGCATATAGTGACCTGATGGATCTCTGATTTTATATTTTCTCACTTTCTTGGGTCCAGCAGTTACAATATGTTTAGTCTTGACACAACCCTCACAAGAATAGACTTTGAATAGATGATCAAAACTTTTGTTTTTAATGGTAAAACTAATTTTATTTGAGTTTAAGAAGCAGGGCCGATAATGAGAACTTTTTGAAAACACTTACCATAAAAGAAGATACCCAGGTCTATTATTCGGTTTTGACAATAGCAAGCTTAAAATTGTCCGATAAAAACCAATAACTGGAGTGGTGGTGTTTTTATCACAAGTGAAAGTGCCTTGGGCAAACAGAACTCTCACATGTGACCAAATCAGAACCCTGCTTATAAAGCAAAATTTTACCCAACTGATTTTGTCCCATCTGATTTTTAGTGTTTTATCGATTTCACATTGCCCCTTTTTTGATTTTTTTGGCTTTGAGTTGATTTACTATGTGATTTCATTTCAATAGTGACTCATGTAAAGATTGTAATTGTTGATTACAATTGTATGAGTCTTTTTTCAAACATTTTTAAGTACGCCTTGCAACATTAAGTCATTTTAAAGGGAGACTATAGGTAGTTCAATTTAATTTTTATGTTGGTTACCCTGGGCGGGAGTCAGACCTGGGCCGCAGGGATGGATATCCGCCGAGTAACCGAGACCTTTGAATGCAAACTGATTTAAACAAACAGTACACGGCTAGGGCAGAATGGCAGCTTTGGCCTGGTAGCTACAACAGGCGAGCCTCACAAGGCTCTAGATCAGGATTCAGGTGTTCTTCAAGGTCTAATAACAGGTGTCCAGATATGAGTGCTAAGAGGCGTTGAATAGTCAAGACAAACAGTTTAGATGTTCCATTAAAAGATCATTTACTTTAGAACATGTTTGATTTTTTGGCCCACAATCCTTAAACCTACAGCCATATGCTGTAGCCATTTGGCCCTTGAGAAACTTAAAAAACTATATTTATGCATCTTCATTTCTAACTATGATTGGTGATTACCAACAGGAAAAATAAATTACTATACTTATTTTTTCTTAATTCCATGTCAATTAAGATTGTTTCTTCCCAATAGATCGGGACTTGGAAGAACTTAAAAATGACTTGGTGATAGATGCTCACTCTGTGAGTGTTCTTGAGCTATGTGGAAGATACAAATCGGACCTTTATAATGGATTGTCAAAGTAAGATCATCATAATGTCTTTTAAACTTATCAAAATGTTTCACAAAATCACAATTTCAGGATTGTTGCTGAGGATAACATTAGGATTTATGGTCCTAATAAATTATCTCCACCCAAAACAAAGTCAGAATGGTTGAAGTTTGCCAGGCATATTTTAGAAGGCTTTGCCATTCTTCTCTGGCTTGGGGCTTTCTTGTGTTACCTTGCTTATGGACTTCAAGCTTCTGTCTTGGAAGAGCCACCTGGAGATATGTTGTACCTTGGCATTGTCATCACACTTACCATTATCTTAACTGGACTTTTCTCATACTATCAAGAAAGGAAATCAGATCAGGTTTAATTCAATTGATATTTAAGGTACTACGTCGTTTCGCCATATGCCCATTCGCCATAGTCGATTCGCCATATGCCGATTCGCCATATGAGCTGATTCGCCATGCAACGAGCGCGCGCGCACTCATCGTAGCCCTGCAGGTTTAGGTAGCCCCGCAGGGTTAGGTTTACGCCCGTGCGCAGGTTAGGTTAGGTTAGGTTAACAATAAAGTTGTCGTTGTATGGCGAACTGGCTTATGTATGGCGAATCGGCATATGGCAAACTGGCTCATATGGCAAATCGACTATGGCGTATCGGCATATGGCAAAAAAGCATATGGCAAAATGACGTAGTATCAATATTTAAATTAATTTTTAAATTGCGTCTTGCTTTCTGGCTTCAGTGAGACGTCTTTTTCAGTTAAAAAAACTCATTTATTGCTGATTTTCAGGTCATTGAATCATTCAAGAACATGGTACCCCAATATGCCTTGTGCTTGAGAGACGGAGAGAAAGTCACCCTGAAAGTGGAAGAATTGACGTTGGGCGATATAATTGAAATTAAGTTTGGAGATCGTGTGCCGGCTGATATCAGGATTATAGATGCAAAAGGCTTGAAAGTGGACAACTCATCACTCACAGGTGAATCAGAGCCACAGTCAAGAAGTCCAGAATTTACAGATGAGAACCCATTGGAGACAAAGAATCTAGCATTCTTTTCAACCAACGTTGTTGAGGGAACAGGAAAAGGAATTGTAATTGGCATAGGGGATAATTCAGTCATGGGGAGAATTGCTGGATTGGCCTCAGGCATTGATGCAGGTGAAAGCCCCATTGCAAAAGAACTGGGAAGCTTTGTACATGTCATGACAGCCGTTGCGATGTTTTTTGGTATCATGTTCTTTGCGATTGGAATGGTACTCGGATATAGTTGGATCGACTCATGCATCTTTCTAATTGGAGTTACAGTTGCAAATGTGCCTGAAGGACTGCTGGCTACTGTCACAGTCTGTCTCACTCTCACTGCAAAGAGAATGGCAGCAAAATCTTGTTTGGTTAAAAACCTTGAGGCTGTAGAATCTCTTGGCTCTACATCTGTAATTTGCTCAGACAAAACTGGGACTTTGACTCAAAATAGAATGACTGTTGCTCACCTGTGGGTTGATAATGAGGTTCATGAGGTCAGTACTTCAGGGGATATTACCTTGAAAAGCACATTTTTGAACGTAAAAGGATGGAAGGAGTTGGAGAGATGTGCAACACTCTGCAACAGAGCAGAGTTTAAATCTGGACAGGGTCATATTGAAATCTTAAAGCGAGAAGTTGCTGGAGATGCATCAGAAGCAGCCCTTTTGAAATTGGTAGAAGCAACAACAGGTGATGCCATGGATTACAGAAAAAATCATAAAAAGGTTCTTGAAATTCCATTCAACTCAACCAATAAGTACCAAGTTTCTATTCACCAAAATACTCAGCAAAATGAAAATTTCATTGTTATGAAAGGAGCACCAGAGAGGATATTTGAAAAGTGTTCAACAATTTTTGTTGGTGGAAAAGAAGAGCCAATCACAAAGGAATGGGAAGATACTTTTAACAGAGTTTATGCAGAACTGGGAAGTCTGGGTGAAAGAGTATTAGGATTCTGTGACCTTCCTTTGAAAGATGAAGAATATCCTGTCGGTTTTCCATTCAATGATGAAGAGATCAACTTTCCAGTACACAAGTTAAGGTTCCTTGGACTTGTTTCATTGATTGATCCTCCTAGACCTACTGTCCCTGATGCAGTATTCAAATGCAGATCTGCTGGAATCAAGGTTATCATGGTAACAGGTGATCATCCAATCACAGCCAAAGCAATTGCCAGATCTGTTGGTATAATTTCTGATGGGAGCAAGACAAGGGAGGAAATTGCAATTGAACAGAAGATTCCCCTAGAAGCTGTGAATCCAAGGAAGGCTACTGCAGCTGTGATAACAGGAAGTGAATTATCAACTTTCACTGAAGATCAGTTGGAGAGAATTTTGGCCTGGTACAATGAAATTGTGTTTGCTCGAACATCACCACAACAGAAATTAATTATTGTAGAAGGATGTCAAAAGTTGGGGGCCGTTGTTGCTGTCACTGGAGATGGTGTGAATGACAGTCCAGCTTTGAAGAAAGCAGACATAGGTATTGCAATGGGAATTACAGGATCAGATGTCTCAAAGCAGGCTGCAGACATGATTTTACTTGATGATAACTTTGCATCAATTGTGACTGGTGTCGAAGAAGGCCGCTTGATCTTTGACAATTTGAAGAAATCGATCGCTTACGTTCTTACATCAAATGTCCCTGAAGTTGCTCCATTTATGATGATTGTCCTTGCTGATATCCCCTTGGCCCTGGGCACTGTCACCATTTTGTTTATAGATCTTGGCACTGATATAGTCCCTGCCATTGCATTTGCATATGAAACATGTGAATCAGATATAATGAAACGCCCGCCAAGAAATCCAAAGGTTGACACTCTTGTTGGATCAGCCTTGATTTCCAAATCTTATGGCCAGATTGGAATGATTCAAGCCTTTGGAGGTTTCTTCACATTTTTTGTTGTCATGGGACAACATGGATTTTATCCTAGTTCATTGATTGGAATCAGAAGACCTTGGGATGCCTTTGCAATAAATGACCTTCAAGATTCCTTTGGTCAAGAATGGACATTCCATGAAAGAAAGGCATTGGAATACACTTGTCACACAGCATTCTTTGTCTCAATTGTTGTTGTCCAGTGGGCCGATGCCATCATTTGTAAAACACGAAAGGTTTCACTTTTTACCCACGGAATGAACAACTGGCCGTTGAATTTTTCACTGGTCTTTGAGACTGCCCTTGCAGCTTTCTTGTCATATACTCCTGGCATGGATACTACTCTTCACATGTACCCACTCAGAATAGACTATTGGCTGACAGCGCTTCCATTTTCAATTCTTATTTTTGCATATGATGAAATCCGAAAGCTGATTATTCGCCACTCACCACCAGGCTCATGGTTAGAAAGGGAAACCTATTACTAAAACTATTTACAACATCTTGTGATAGGAAGAATAATATGCTTTGTATGTGATTATTAAGCACCACTTTCAATGAAATAAAATTTACATTGAAAAAATATTTTTTGGGGTGTAGAATTTGGATGAAATTACTTGAAGTTCTTCATTTTATGTAAAATTCATTCAATTGGTTAAAAATATTCTTACCATTGTGATACCTACTTGATTCCAATTAGTATGAAGATTGAAAGATTATTACCTTTCATTTTCAAGAAGCTTAATTCTTTTTTGAGTCTACTAAAAAGGAAAGCCAATAATAAGATTTTCATCATGGTTTAATTTTCACAAATTCAAAACAATGTTATTATATACACTTTCAGACATGCCAGGGCCCAAGGGTCTTAAACACACTCAGACATGTCAGGGTCCTGGGGTCTTAAACACACTCAGACATGTCAGAGCCCAGGGGTCTTAAAAAAGAGACAGGTCCGATAGTAATAATGTTTATTGTTTTCTGCATATAAGATTGTTCCTAATAGAATTTTTCCCCCTATTGAAGAAGCAACTCGAAGTGAGCCAATCCCATGCGCTCCTTTCTTGCATGAACGACACCTTTGAACCAAGCCTTACATTCGACGTGAATTAGTTGGCCGAGTGGGATCTCTCTAAACCTGACGGCAATGGATGGGCTGACCTTGTTGAGCTTGTCCTAAAACAAAAAAAAAGTTGCTTCAGTTGGTAACTTTAGTCACATTCACTTTATTAACTTTTAGTATGGTCTACGTTTGTTTGCCTGCCCCCAGTTCACCAACCGTTATGTTGCTTACCTACTGAGCCTACCCCGGGCCCGGTTAAGGCCAAGATTATGAGCCTCTCAGGGTTAGGCCCGCGTGTTAAGCCCTACAGGGTTAGGTCCATGTGTAAATTAGGTATGGCTAGATTAGGTTAGCAATAAAATAGGCCCGCAAGTAAGGTAAATAAAGGCCTAGGTGACGCCTGGGCATTATTTAGAGGTAGGCAAACTGGTAATCAGGTAAGAGAACAAGTAGGTAGGCGAACTTTCGTAGTATCCTTTTAGGTCATTGAGAGTTTATATTTTTGACTTTCTGAAGCTATATAATCTTGCATGCTTTCTAGACTTTGTAAGGTATTCTAATCCTATAAAAGCCTTAATTGTGGTGGTTTTTTAAATATATTAAAGTACGCCTTGCAAATTTTTTTTCATTCAAGGCCCACGATTTGGCTGGGCATTATTCGTCCAAGGTTGCCTGGAGTTACCCACCAGGGTTCAAATCAAACATGACCTGCTGGGGTTCATACCACGGCTTCAGATTCCCAGCCTGATGCCATGACAACTCGGCCAATTTATTTTATATATAGTAAATTCACTTTTGCTATATTTCAAATATTAATTTTCAGTAATCATTATTACACAAAATTAATCTTAGTATTTCCTTTAAAGTACTTGCCCGTGTTCAGTTATTTCTTTCAATATATTTTGTCCCATTTATTTTATCATTTTCCAGTTAATTGTAGTACTTCCTTTCAAATATTTTCCCATTCACTTTAATTCTTCATCAAAGATGCCTCTCTCTGATCATCCCTTTTCTGATCAAGAATGCTGACCACCTGCCAAATAGGAAGCCTCTTCTTAGAAATACCAATATTGACCGTTTCACTCACAATGCTTGTTGCTGGATAAACCATCAGTTTGTGTTTCCCTCCAATACTTTCAATCCGGCTCTTTAATGACCTGATCCGTCTCTTAAATATCCTGATCCGTCCCTAAAGTATTTAAACCCCCATTTCTGTCAAATAATACCATATTCTGCTCACATAAGTTCTCAAAGGTTGGTATGACAATTTATAGTGACAAGGGGGAAAATCTAGTTTTTCAGCTGCTATTTTTAGGGAAAAACCTCATCCCAAATCTAAACTTTGCAAGAAACAGGGTCGATAATATTAAATAATTGATCTTTCAGCTACTTGTGCAAAAGTCTATGGAGCAGCTCCAATCAAAAAATTTTGTAGAATGATTTTTCAAAAGATCATTGACTGTTTAATTATATCTTACTTGGTGAGGGAAGTATCCAATTGGAATCCCTTGATGCTCTGGAAAGTAGGTTATCCTATTTTCAAGAGCTTCCACATCAGCAGGATTTTCTCCATGGCATTCGATATAAATCCTTCGAGGCTCAGATGATTTTTGAATCCTTTCTTTGACATTTGATGGGATTTCAGAGCTCAAATCGTCCTCCACTCCATAGGCTTTTGGGACTAGCCCGAAGATCTTGTTGAGTTTTACAATTATGCAGGGACTTTGTATTCGTATTTGTATTGGCATTTGTAGGTGACTGGATCCGGAATCATAACCATAGGGATATTCATTACATTCTCCAAAATTGCTAGCATTAAATTTACAAGGTGGAGCTCCGGAGGGGCGAGGGCTAAATTCAAAAGATTTAAAATTTAATTCTCACATTATTTAATTTAATTATTTTACTTGTTGAGTTCATCTTCAGAACACTCAACTGCATTTCCTTGGTCGTTAAACTCATCCAGAAAGTGTTTCATTCGAGCAACAAATCCACCATCAGAATCCTATTGGATTTGAAATACTTATGTGGGATCTTTGTGGCCAAATGGTTTTGGTACTCAATAAGCAAAGGAAATAGATTGATGTTTGAATTCATTAACCTAATATGTTAAACCAACACAACTATTGAGGAAACTTGTAACCCAGGTCATTGAGACCTTTACTGAACATGAAGATACAAAGTTTACTAAGTAAAAAACTTAAAAGTATCACAGATATCTGAAACAGGATCGCAGGAATTTGATATTGAAGCTATTGATGGGTCCGAGTCAAATTTTTTTGACCCGGGTTGGGTCAGCCATTTATGGTTTGGGTTTGAATTTGAAAAATTTCCCCCAAAAATGTCAAATTTTTCAATTTTTTTTCTCTTAGGATCAAAAAAAATCTCTTCGGTCGGGTCAGAAAGTACCCTGGTCAAGGGCAGGTCGGCCTCATATTTACTGCTGGTCAAAAGTAAGCTCGTGTCGGGTTGGGTCAGGGCCCATCTCTAATTGAAGCACATATCCTATTTTCACAATACTTTATCACTATATACTTCTGCTTCATGAAAACTGATAAATAATCACATATAGCATGCAAAAGTCAAGGGAGTTTTTCCACCCTGATCTTTTTGATATAAGTTTAGCTGGGCATAATCATTGCCTTTCTTGTCCAGAATGCTACTTTTCTTTCATTTTCAGTATTTTACAGAGTAAGTTGTAAAGGATAATGTAGGTAGAAGGCTCAAACTATGAAAAATTGAAGACATTTGAAACAATAAAGGAGACTAGTAATACCTCTGAATAATACTTAGAGTCTTTGAATACCATAAGATTGGACTCTGTTTGCTTCTTCAAGCCCTCCATCTATTGTAACGGATATGGATCATAGCCTTTGCTGACCCTTTTTGCAACAAGATCAAATTTCATAATCTAACCTTAATTGAAACCAGCCAGCCTCGAACCCTGACTACAAAAAAGTATTAAATACCACCTCTTGATACTTTTGATCTAGAGTTTTACATCATCCCTTGCTGCATTAACACCTATACCAATACGAGTTCCCTGACTGACTGCTTTTTGATCCTCTTCTGTTTGTTCACCTGCTGTATTTGATTTACATCTTATCAAAATGTAAATAAAACTAGTTTTATGTTACACTTTGGTTTCATTATAACAAAGGATGAGATAGAAAACTAAGAGCCAAGTCAGTTCAATTGATTCACATTGTAAGAGAGTTTTCATCTAAAAACATCTTAGAGTCAGAAATTTTTACCTCTTCCAAGTCACAATTGCTTCTGAATTTTCCCCTTAAAAGGTACATAGATGAATCAATTCTTGAATCTGCTTGACGAGGTCGAACACCCATCCCTGGATTGACACCAATAATGTTTTGTTCTTGAGTCCACTTTGGAGTGTCATCATTCAAAGACATGAAGTAAACCTGGAGCATTCCATACCAGAATCCAGCAAGGCATGTATAATAAATGGCATAGAAGAGGGTGATCAGAAACCAAGACTTAGGGGTTCGTGTTAAATAGGCACCAGTTTCTGGATTGTAGATGAAGTATTTAATAGCCTCCAATCCATGCCTTTCAATTGGTTTGATGGCAGTTCCTCCCAATAATTGAGGTGCATCTGGATGTGAAATGCTCTTCCTGTCTGTCGCCATTTCCACTATCAAAAAACATTGTTTAGTCTGTTATAAGAAGGAAAATTGAAAAATTTCCAGACTTTTGTGTTTACACTTATTCTTTTTTAACTATAATGCATTAGAAAAACAAAATCTCTTTGATTCATGAATCCTCTTGTGACTACCAGTTTTGGTGGGAATACTGCCCATCAAATGCCTTGTTTTGCCATGAAATTTTCTTTGCCAAGTTTGTGACTGATTTAATTCAATGCAAATAGTTTCTTTAAATAGGGAAGTGACTTTGATTTTGAGTTAACTTGTTTACTTTAAAATATTTTTCCTTGGAAGTGCTCTCCATAATTTAATAATAGAATTGGTTCTTATTAAAGGGGTCGTTGTGGCACATCGCTAATATGGCATCAGTCTGCGAATCTGAGGGTCCAGGGTTCAACCCTGGCAGCTCCAGGCAACCTTTGACCCCGTACTGCCAAAAAATAGAAAATAAAGTAGACTCCGGAGTGACCCATTCCTTCCCCTTCAATGCCCCTAACCCCAATTAACAAAATAATAGTACCAAAAGGGAATTTATTACTATCCTAACCAAGCCTAACCTAACCAGCCCACCCCCAGTCCCCCACCCCACCCCCCAACCCCGAAGTA
>Ga0194133_10003722_pt1 | contig 21325 bp, 15 predicted proteins | sample TA2KigOf40mmetaG_FD_155448 | JGI IMG/M metagenome (GOLD analysis project Ga0194133, IMG submission 155448) | Freshwater microbial communities from Lake Tanganyika, Tanzania - TA2015055 Kigoma Offshore 40m | ecosystem: Environmental > Aquatic > Freshwater > Lake | place: Tanzania: Lake...
CGGACCGTGATCACGCTGCCGATGGCGGCGGACAGTCCGCACCGAGCCAAGCTCGAGCAGGCCGCGCACAGCTGCCCGGTCCACAAGAGCCTGCGGGACTCGATCGACGCCGGCGTCGAGTTCGTGTTCGCGGTGTGAGTTCCGGCGCATGGACGTCGGCTTCCACCCCAGCCCGGGCGCGGTACGCTCCCCCCATGAGGATTTGCGTCACCGGTGCCACCGGGTTCATCGGCACCCACCTTTGCCGCAGGCTGACTGCCGATGGCCACACAGTTTCCGGGATCGACCTCTGGCCGCCAGAGTCCGATGCGCGCCTTGCCCAATTCGTCCGTGGCGACATTCGCGATCCCGTGGCCGTCAGGAAAGCGCTCGAGGGCTGTGACGCGCTGCTCTCGCTCGCCGCGGCTCATCACGACTTCGGCATCGACGAGCCAACCTACTACTCGGTCAATGAGACCGGTTCGCAGGTCCTTCTTGACGCATGTGACCAGCTCGGCATTCGACGCGTGTGCTGGTACAGCAGTTGTGCGGTGTTCGGTGACGCCGAGGCACCGCGGACCGAACTCACGCGTCCCTCCCCGAACAATCCCTACGGTGCATCCAAGCTCGCTGGCGAGAAGGTCTTCGAGCGATGGGCGGCACGAGGCGAAGGGCGAAGCGCACTGGTCATTCGTCCCACCATCACGTTTGGCCCAGGCAATGTGGCCAACATGTATTCCTTGATTCGACAGATCGCCAGCAGGAAGTTCTTCATCGCTGGCAAGGCGTCCAATTACAAGAGCTTGAGCTACGTCGAGAACCTGATCGAGGCCACGGTTCACCTCTGGCGTGATTGCCCGGCAGGAATGCAGATCTACAACTTCGTCGAGAAGCCAGACCTGACGAGCCGGGAGATCGCCGAGACGATCGCGCTGTCGCTCGGCAGGCGCTCGCCCGGACCGACCGTGCCCATGGGTCTTGCTCTCCTGCTTGCCAAGCCGTTCGATGCGGTCACCGCCATGACGGGAAAGGACCTTGGCATCAGTTCGATGAGGGTTCGCAAGCTGTTCGCGTGGGAGACCCGCTTCGAGGCTGACAAGTTGCTTGCGACCGGATTCCGAAGTCCGGTTCCACTCCGAGAGGGCCTTCGACGCATGGTGAACTGGTGGCTCGATGCTGGATCCTCGACCAAGCCCACGTGGCGCCAGCCGCCTGCGGAGATCCAGCCGATCCGCGACTGATGGCCTCAGGCACGCCCTGATGGCGGGTCTCAGCGTCGGGGTGAGACTTCAGCAGCAAGCGCGCCCGACAGGACAGCGACCGCCGCCTCGCGAGAGAACGATGTTGCGACTGTCGTCACGTTTCCGGGCGCGGCGGCCTTGAATCGATTCCAGTCACGATGCATAGCCAGGAACGCATCTCGCAATGCGGGCGTGTCGCCGGGGGCAACGACGATGTTCGCTCCGGTGCTTTCAAGGATCTGACGCCCCTCGCCGCGAATCGATGCGATGATCGGACGCCCGAGCCCCATGCAGTCGAAGACCTTCGAGGGGACGGTCAACTCGAAGGCAGGCGAGTCAAGAAGCGGGATCATCAGCACTCCCGAGTCAGCCATGATCCGCAGGGCTTCCTGCTTCGGCTTGACGCCATGAAAAATCACGCGTCGATCAATGCCCCGGCTCTGGGCTAGTTCCCGGAGCTGGGCCTCGACCGAACCTGTCCCGACCAAATGCAGGGTGGCTTCTCCCATTCCGCCAGCCTCATGGGCTTGGGCAAAGGCCTCGATGACGCCGTCGAGTCCCTGTGCGTATCCCAGGTTGCCGGCATAGCAGTATGCGTCAGGCTTTGGCTGCACCGGATCGTGGTGGGCGAGCTGCGCCTCGGGCGTTCCGTTGTAGACCACCGTGACCGCTCGACGCGTCCGGGCAGCGATGTAGGAACGCATGGGTTGGGAAACGCAGGTCAGTCCGTCCGACCAGCGATAGGCCGCCCACTCAAGCACCTTTCCAATCCTCTCGGAGAGTGAACCCCTGCGAATCTTGCCGACACCGACGGCCGACTCAGGCCAGAGGTCGCGGATGTCAAGCACCACGGGCCGGCGAGCGATCAGTCGAAGGGGGATCGTGCAGATCGCCATGAACAGCGGAGGCGACGTAGCCCACACGACGTCATAGTCGAAGGTGCGGCGCATTCCGACTGCAGCCCGCAGCGCACCAATCGCGAAGCGGATGTACTGGCTGAGATAGTCTCCGGTGCCCTGGCCCGAGAGCGGGTTCACCGTGATGCGCCGGATGTCGGAGGCATCGATGCCGGACTGCCCCGCATGGTCGAGCCCACCCTTGTGGGGCGTTGCGGTGATCACCCGAACGACATGTCCCCGCTCCTTGAGCAGTCTGACGGTGTCGCCGATCCGGTACGCAGCCGCCGTGACATCCGGCGGGAAGTACTGCGAGATCACCAGGATGCGAAGCGGCCGGTCACGGGATCGGGGCGGAAGGGCCGTTGGCTGGAAGAGCTCCTCCAGCACCGCATTCCACTCGCGGCAGGCCTCAAGCATCGAGAACCGACGCTCCAGGGCGGATCGGCCTGCGGCACCCATGGCCAGAGCAGACGGACGATCGTCCCGGATTCGCGAGATCGCGTCAACGAGGCCTTCCGGGTCCCCGTTCGGGACGGTGAACCCGCACTGTTCTTCCGCGATAACTCGCGCAACTTCGCTGCCCCGCGGACCGACGAAGACCGCGGGCCGACCGGCAGCCAGCACTCCATAGAACTTGCTCGGCAGGATCACGCCTTCGAACTCAGGGCTCATGAGGACCAGGTGCAGATCGCCCACACGGATGAGCTCGCCCAGGCGAGACCGAGGCTGGTAGGGCTTGAAGAGCACGTTGGAGATCCCGTGCTGCGCGACGAACTGCTGAATGGCCGGCCACATGACGCCGCCACCCACGAAGAGCCAAAGCAGGCCGGGATCATCCTTCAGCAACAGCATCGCCTTGCAGACGGTCTCGAGATCGTGGCCGATGCCGAAGTTCCCGGAGTACTGGATCACGAACCGATCCCCGATGCCCCACTCCTGACGAAGGCGATCTGTTCGAGCCGCATCCCCCGCAGGGACCTCGTCCGGATCAGCCCACGGGGCGATCAGCCTGAGCCGGTCAGGATTGACCCCCTTCGCCAAGAGCCGTTCCTGCATGCAACGACCGAGCGCAATCACCCTGTCGGCCCTCCTCAGGCAGAGGCGATCGAGCCGATCGAAGATGCGGTAGACGAACGACGTACGTCGAATGACACCGGCGGCCAGGGGAAGGTCCGGATAGAGATCCATCGTCCAGAAGACGAACCGGGATCCCTTGAACAGCCGAAGGAGGATCCCGATCACCGCGATGAACGGAGGAGTCGTCAGAGCGATGACCACATCGTGCTTGGGCAGCGTCACGGCCTTGACCAAGCAGGCGACGTTGAACGCGAGGAAGTCAACCGATCGCGCAGCGATGCCGCGCTTGCTGAAGATGTTGCTCGAGACCCGATAGACGGTGATGCCGTCCACGACTTCGTGGCGCTTCAGCGCGGTTCCAGGCTGGCCGTACAGGCTGCGAGAAGCGATCACCGTCACGTCGTGGCCCCGGCTCCGCAAGTTCCGGGCAAGGTCGTGCGCGTACTGCGCAGTGGCCACGACATCCGGCCAGAAACTCTGGTTGAGAATGAGGATCCGCCTCGGGGCAGCGCTGGAAAGGTCGTTGCGTTCCATCAGTGGGTCCGTCCTGCCAGGAACCTGCCTTCCGGGCCGGGATCCGAGAATCATAAACTGTAGTGAGTTCCTGGGTCGATCGCGTCGTTCACCTGCCAGGTGATGAGAACGCGCGCACCGCCTGGTGGCATGGCTGCCCGGGTGCAGATCGAGTCGCGCGATGCACCGAACTCCGGATGCCACGTCGATGCGTGCGCGATCATCGGGGCGGATGACACGACCCGGACAACGATCCCCTCGCCTCGTACCAGCACACCGTGCTCGTCGAGGCTCACCTGAAGTCCGGGTGCCCAGTGCCAGCACGACTCGGCCGTGAAGGCCGGAACCACTTGGTCACGGACCTCGATCTCGTGGGCGCTCACCCGCCACTCGCGGCGGTGAGCAGGCCGGCCGGGCAGGAATCGGTAGCCATCATGCGTGCCGATCAACCTCAGGGACTCCTGTTCGATCGACCACGACTTCTCGATGACGCGGGCACGACGTCCGACCCGGAAGCCGCTCCAGACATCGGAGGAATTGAGTCCCCCGACGACGACCGTGTTGTGCGACGCAGTGCCACGCTGTCGCTGGCGCTCAGGCCCTACCCCATACTCGGACGTCCCGCCGTTGACCAGGATCCTCCGGCCGTCGATGGACAGTTCGAACGAGAGCGTGTCCGCATGTGCGTGACCCGGGAGGAAATCAGGGCCGATTGGCCCGGCATCGGCGATGACCACCACAGGCCCCTTCTGAAGCCTGAAGAAACCGCTGGGTTCGAGGACATGGAGACCATCGCCCAGCGGAGCAGGCGCATCCAAGCCAAGTTCGACGGCATACTCCCGAAGTGCCGCAAGAGTCGGGGCAATCCCGAAGGCCGCATCGTTGAAGAAGGCGATGTTCCCGTCGGGGTGGCACATGATCTGGAGCCACCGGAGCATCCGGCACCCGGTCTCGGCCAGTCCGATCGACCATGCAGCGTCGAAGAGCTCCGGAAAGGCCTTGGCCAGGTTGAGCAGGTCGAGGATGTCCTCGACAGCAAGTGCGTGGTACATGGGACTGCGTTCGAACTGGCCGCCGTCCTCGAGAATCTGCTCGCGCACCTCATGCTCCAGGATCCGAAGTCCCACGCGCCGCCAGCGATCCGCTTCCGGACCGGACATCAAGCACCCTGCGAACACCAATGCCTTTGCATTCAGAAACAGATGATTTCCAAGAAGATGACGCTCGAGGCGGTGCTCAAGCCACCGCGCCTGAAGGCCAAGGCTGTCCAGCACGCTGGGTTCGAGGGATTGGCCAGCCAGGGACCACTTGCACCAGTTCACGATGCGCTGTGACGTCGGGTAGGGCTCCCAGCCTGTTCCGTTCCCCGGGGGATTCTCGCGGACCCATCGAGCCATGAGACGCGCATGGAACTGCTCGAGACCGCTTCCGGGATCCACGAGCAGGTCGTTGAAGTAGTGAAGGTTGTACAACCACAGCTTCGATGCTCCCGTCGCCTTCCACGAGCCCCGGTCAAGTCGATGGGTCTGATTGAGGAAACTCGCGGAGTCATCGTCGATCCACGCGGCAACGCGACCCGGCGGACGCGTCCATCGTCCCGCTGGAGGCCGAAGATGCATCGTCCTGCACGACACATTCGGAGCAGGAACGACCCTCTTGAAGACTCGCTGCGCAAGCTGCTCGAACCGGAGGTGCCGGACCGTCTCCCAGAGGCGGCTTGCCTTCCGCAAAGGCGTCATCACGGCACCAGGAGCCGCTCAAGCTGCTGCACGATGCGCTCGCCGGTCTTGCCGTCCCAGAGCGGTGGGATCTGGCCGCGCTTCCACTGGCCGGCGAAGAGCCGATCGAGCGCAGGCTTCAGCGCCTTCGGATCGACGCCGAGCAGCTCGTTGGTGCCCATGGTGACGGTCTCCGGGCGCTCGGTGCTCGTGCGCAGCGTCATGCACGGCACGCCCATGACGGTGGTCTCCTCCGTGATGCCGCCAGAGTCGGTGATCACGCCCTTGGCATGCTCCACGAGGTAGTTGAACTCGAGGTACGGCTGCGGGTCGACCAGCAGCACATTCGATGGGACCGCACCGACCTCGCGCATCGTCTTGGCCGTGCGGGGGTGCACCGGGAACACCACCTTCATGCCCCGGACCGACTCGGCGATCGCCTGGAGCAGCTCGGCGAAGGTGCTGCCGCGATCCACGTTCGCAGGCCGATGCAACGTGGTGACGAAGTACTCGCCCGCCTCGAGGCCCAGCTCGGACCAGAAGGGCGGCTTGGCGAACCGATGCTGGTTGGCCAGGAGCGTGTCGATCATGGTGTTGCCGACGAAGTGGATCCGGTCCTCGGGCACCCCGCTGCGACGCAGATTCTGGTTCGCCACCTCGCTGGTCGTGAAGAAGAGGTTCGTGATCGAGTCGGTGACCATGCGGTTGATCTCTTCCGGCATGGTCCAATCACCGCTACGGATGCCCGCCTCGACGTGGGCCACGGGAACGCAGAGCTTCTGCGCCGCGATGGCGCACGCCATCGTGCTCGTCACATCACCCACGACGAGGCAGAGCGCACTGCGCGACTCCAGCAGCAGAGCTTCGTAGCGGGCCATGATCGTGCCGGTCTGCTCGGCCTGGGTGCCCGAGCCCACCTCGAGGTTGCGGTGCGGCTCGGGAATCCCAAGCTGCGTGAAGAAGTCCCCGGACATCTTGGAGTCGTAGTGCTGCCCGGTGTGCACGAGCCGGTAGGCCAGCGGCACGCCAGCAGCCATGCGAGCTTCCATCGCGCGGATGATCGGCGCGATCTTCATGAAGTTCGGACGGGCTCCGGCGATGATGTCGATGGTCGCGGTCATGGTTCAGTCCTGCGCGGTCTCGTGGATCAGGCCTTGGCGATCATGATGCTCGCGCGCGCCACTTCGAGGATCTCCGCGTGCGGAATCGGTGCGGCGGCGCCGCGGACGGCTGCAAGGAACGCAGCAGCGCACGCCGACTGTCCCTTGTCCTGCCGCCAAAGGTTCATCGAGCTGAAGCCCTTCCAACCGAAGCCCCGGAGCTTGCGGAAGTTGTCGAGCTGGAGCACGCCACCCTGCGCAAAGACCTCCAGGCGCTCCTTGGGGAAAGCCTTGCATCCATTGGCGAAGTAATGGACCGTGCCGATCGATCCGTCGGCGAAGCGCATGGAGAACGAGGTCGTGTCGGCCGTCCGCGACGCCATCGTCTCGCGGCTGAATGACTCGATGGGCGCCCCGGCGAGGAACCGCAGCAGGTCGATGAAGTGGCAGCCCTCGCCCACGATCCTGCCGCCGCCCTGCTCGGCATCCTGCGTCCAGTGATCGGCAGGGATCGCGCCGGCATTGACCGTCATCACGAAGGACTTCGGCCCCGAGGCACCGCGCAACAGTGCATGCATGCGCTGGACCTGCGGCGCGAAGCGGCGATTGAATCCCACCATCAGGGTGATCGGCTTCGGTGCCGCAGCCAGCGCTGCCTCGATCTGGTCCGCTTCATCCATGGTCAGGCAGAGCGGCTTCTCGACGAAGACGTGCTTGCCTGACTCGATGGCCTGCAGCACGAAGCCCGCGTGGCTGTCATGGCGCGTCGTGATCACAACCGCGTCGGTCCCGGCGTCCGCGAACAGCGAGGCTGAATCGGTGGTGGTCCGCTCGAAGCCGAACTTGCGCCCTGCATGCAGCCCGGTGACCCCTCCGCTTGAGGCCACGGTCCGCAGCGTGGCGCCAGCTTCGCGGAAGGCCTTGATCAGCACGGCTGTCGCGTAATTCCCCGCACCGAGGAAACTGACCGCGCCCGTGCCGGAGGTTGCGCCCGAGGGCTTCAACTCGACGGTTCGCTGCAGCGCGGGCTGGCGGGCAGCCACATCGGGGTAGGACAGGACGATGCCAAGCGATGGCTCGGATCCACCGACCACCTCATAGGCGGCGAGCGCATCATCGATCGGATAGCGGTGCGAAACGAGCGGCTTCACGTCGAGCCGGCCGTCCGACATCATGTCGAGCACGGCTTCGAGGTTGCGCTGCTCGGTCCACCGGACGAAGCCGAAGGGATAGTCCTGCCCCTTGTCCTCATAGTTGGGGTCGTATCGGCCGGGACCGTACGAGCACGAAACCTGGAAGGTGATTTCCTTCTTGAAGAAGTCATCGCGCGAGAGTTCGAGACCGGTGACCCCAACCAGCACGATGCGTCCGCGCTTGCGACACATCAAGGCGGCCTGATGCATGGGCTCGTTGCTGCGGGTTGCGGCCGTCACGATGACGGCATCGACCCCGCGACCTCGCGAGAACCGGTCGGCAGCCGCGACAGGATCCTCTCCGGCTGACAGATCCACGGTTTCCGCGCCGAACTGGCGTGCCAGGGCCAGCTTCTTGGGATCGAGATCGATGCCAAGCACTCTGCAACCGTGTGCGCGCAGGAGCTGCGCCGTCACGATGCCAATGAGACCCATGCCGGTCACCACGACCGCCTCACCCAGCGTGGGCTGCACGAGGCGGATGCCCTGCAGGGCGATCGCACCCAGTACCGTGAACGAGGCCTCCTCGTCGGAGACGCCGTCGGGAACGCGCGCGCAGAGGTTCACCGGAACGCTGACGACATCGGCATGCTTGCCGTTGGACGCCACACGATCTCCGACCTTGAAGCCCTGCGCCCCCGCGCCGACATCGATGACCGTGCCTACGTTGCAGTAGCCGAGCGGGAGCGGCTGATCGAGCTTGCCGAGGACCGCCTCGATCGTCGGCTGCATGCCGTCGGTGAGAATCTTGTCCCAGACCATCCTGACCTTGTCAGGTTGCTGGAACGCCTTCTGGATCCAGCCCGCCTTGCCGAACTCCACCATCATGCGCTCGGTGCCGGCCGACACCAGCGTGCGCTCGGTGCGAATCAACAGATGTCCTCGACGGGAACCGGGGCTGGGCACGTCGGCCACTTCGGTTGAACCATCTCGCAGCGATTGCAGGACCTGTCTCATGAGGGTTTCCTTCGTTGGATGAGTTCGCCAGGAGCCCGGCGTATCGACACGCCGGGAGGGGTCACTGGTGAAAACCTACCGAGACGATGCTTGACGCTGGTCAAAGAGGTCGTCGGCCGGCAGACCAAGGACGGCCCGCTCGATGGCCTGGCGCTGATAACCAGCATTCCAGAAGCGTGCGACGATGCTGCGGCAGCGCTCCGCGGCCTGCGGAGTTCGATGATTGCTTATCAGCCATGGCCTGAGCGCTTCCGTCAGAGAGCTGACGCTCCCCGACACGAAGTAACCGCCCGTTACCCCAGGGATGATCGCCTCCCATTCGGGTGCCTGATCGCGAACATCTCCGTGGCTCACCACCGGGACGCCGTAGGTCAATGCGTGGATCACCGTGAGTCCGACGCGACCGGGCGAAGCAACCACATTCGACGCCATGATGAGTTCGGCGAGCCTTCGCTCGTCGTAGCAGGCTCCCTCGAAGTGGGTCCTGACCCCACGATCGTTGGCCAAGCGCTCGAGCGACGCTCGCTCCGGACCATCGCCAATGAGCAGAAGATTCGCGCGGAGCCCTTCTGACGCCAATGCAGCCAACGCCTCGATCAGCAGATCGAGCCGCCGCATCGGAATGAGCCGTGTGGGGCAGGCAACCACCGGGATGGACGCGTCGCCGAACAATTCCTGCCGGACGCCCACAAGCCGATCGTCACTCACCCCCTTGGCGATGCGCGATTGCTCGTCGAAGTCAAGGCTGTTGTAGATCACGTGCACCTTCGCCGGCGACCAGCCCAGCTCGAGCTGAAGGGCCTTTGCGATGCGGCCGTAGAAGAGATGCTCATGCGGCAGGGCGTTCAGCAGCCGGCGGAGCAGCCCCTTCATTCCCTTCGGGCGCTCTCGCAATCCGTGCCCCCAGTACAGAACACGCTTGCCCATCATCCGGGCGGCGATCACGCCCATCCACGTGCAGGGCCAGTGCGGGACGGGGTGGAAGATGATCGTGTCGAAACGTCGATCGAAGGCAATCGTGAATGCCCGCCACTGCCACATGAATGGGCCACCGATGTGGCGCGTCCTGGCGAGCTCGAAACGCACGGCGGAGCTCAAGGTCGCTGGCTCCACCGACCCGAGGTACTCGTGGTCATCGCCGATGAAGGTGAAGTCGGCTACCTCGCTGCGAGCGAGCGCCTCGACGACTGCGCGTCGATAGTGTGGATAGAAGTGGTAGACCACCGCGACCTGTGGGCGTTTCATCAACATGACCATGCTCTCCCGAATGGTGCGGCGCGAATCATGGCGTCGATCGCGTTCCCTGCGGCCGGCGAATGGCTCGCGCCACCACAGCGCTGATGAGCGGTCCAAGGTCTCGCCACGCGGCGGGACTCGTCCACCGCATCAGCACGATGCAGAGCACGAACGCAGCGGGACCCACACACCCGATGGCCACCGCACTGCCCCATGCTCCGTGGAGCACCAACGTCTCGCTGGCCCACCATGCGGCAAGCCCGATGGGCAGGCCGACGCACCACGGCTCGGCGAAGACGCGTACCGACTCCCACACGCTTCGGCCTGTGGGGCGTCCACACAGCCAGACCGCCGTTGGAAGGCTCACCGCCCAGCAGATCAAGGACGCGACGGCGACACCCAGCGCCCCGCGATCGGCCGCCACCAGCGAGAAGACCGCGGTCGCCACGGCCAGATGCGTGACTTGCCAGCCGAAGTACGCCCCGAATCGCCGCTGCGCTCGAAGTAGCGACATCGTCGGCGCCGTCGCAAAGTAGAACCCCTCAAGCACGCTCAGCACGGCGAAGACGGGGATCGCGTAAGCCCACTTTGGCTCCAAGACCAATTCAAAGAGTGGGCGGGCCACTGCGGCCTGCACCAACGTCATGGGCACCGCCACCGAGCCGATCGTCCGAAGGACCCTCAGGAACGCCTGCGCTTGGCGAGCAGGATCCTGGCCGAGACGACCGAAGATGGGCTGGAGGACCGTCCCCAGCTGCGACGCGACCAGCCCGTTGGCTTGTGCAGAGAGCATGAAGGCGAACGCGTAGAGCCCGGTTTGGGTCTCGGTGGAGAGATGCCCGAGGACCACCAGGGGCAACAGGATCACCAGATTGTGCGCGTACTGCGCAGATCCTGCGAGCAGCGTGGCGCGCCAGATCGCCGCTCGCACCCGCCGGCGGATCCAGGCTGGCGCGGCATGCGTCGGCCGGGGCACGGGACGAGAGGCCTTCCAGTACGCAAAGGCCTTGGCAAAGGTCGCGACGACCTGCGGCACCACCATGGCGAAGACGCTGGCTCCAGCAAGAGCCATGGCCACCGTGCTGATCGTCGCCACCAGCTGGATCGATCCGTCCGCGAGCGCGATGGTGCCGTACCGAAGATCGCGCCGGAGGCTTGCCAGCGCCACAGGACAGAGGGCATCCGCCACGGGGCGCAAGGCGAGAATCCAGAGCAGCGCGATCAGGCGGCTCGCGGGGTACTGCGAATAGAAGGTCGCCATGAGCGGCGCGACCAGGACCATCAATGCCCCCGCCCCGAGACCGATCACCATCGCCATTCGGCGGACCTCGGGCGCCGCCAAGTCGAATCGTCGCTGGTGCGCCACCAGAACATCCCCGAGCGTGAGCGGCGGAAGCAGGACCAGGTAGTTCCAGAGCGCCAGCGCCAACGACGCCATGCCGATCTCGTCCGGGCTCAGTTGCAGCGCCACGACCCACATGGAACCGACCGTCGCGAGTTTGTTGACGACAACCTGGATCGTGGTCAGCCCGGTTCCACGCGCAGCAGTCTTGGCCAAGCCACGTTGCGTCGCGGCTCGCGGGCCAGTGAGTGTGGTGGTGTCCACCATTGGTGTCGTGCCGGGATTCACGCTCATGGACTGTCGCTTACGGTGACAATCCGCTGGATCGTACCCCCGGGACCGCTCATGCCATGGCATCAACCCAGGGCCTGAGACTCAGGGTCATCGGTGCTCCGTCCTTCGGGTTATCGTGCCGACATGGCGGCCGCCGTGCGACAACCGGATCCACCGTCGACCGCCACGGCCGGTGCCGAATTCAAGTTCGGCGAGAACAACTTCGATCTCATCAGGCTCGTCGCGGCGTCAGAGGTGGCCATCCGGCATGCCGTCCATCACCTTTCGCCCGAGAGGGAGTCGGGACCGCTGTTCTGGATCCTCGATCTGATTCCGGGCGTGCCGATCTTCTTCTTCCTGAGCGGCTTCCTCATCAGTCGGTCTTGGGAGCGTTCGCCGTCGGTGCCGAGTTACGCCAGGAATCGCATGCTGCGGCTCGTACCGGCACTCTGGCTGTGCACGGCCCTGACGCTGGTGATGCTGTTCGGTACCGGTTTCCTGGCAAGTGTCGATTGGGAGCCCTGGAAGTTGGGAGTGTGGCTTGTCTGCCAATCCACCGTGTTCCAGTTCTGGAATCCTGATTTCCTGAGTGGCTTCGGCTGCGGCGTGGTCAATGGATCCCTCTGGACGATCTCGGTCGAGATCCAGTTTTACTGCGCGCTCGTGCTGCTCTACCGAGCCCTGCCTACGCTGAGCGCTCGGCGTTTCGATGCAACCATCGTCGCCCTGGTGATCCTCTTCGGCGCCGCGAACCAATGGAAGTTCGAGGTCCAGTCGGCACTGGACGCCACGCTGGGCAGCGAGATCGCCGGAAAGCTCTTCCTCGCATCGTTCGTCCCGTGGTTCTTCATGTTCCTGCTCGGCGTGCTCGCGCAGCGCCATGCTGCATCGATCGTGCCGTGGGTCCGCCGATACCGATGGGCCATCATTGGATCGACTGCAGGCGCGATCATCGCCTGCAAGGACGGCTTGGGACTTGCTCTCGGCAACTATCTTCCAGCACCGCTGGTGCCGCTGCTTGGCTGCTGCGTCCTCTCGCTGGCCTACAGCTCTCCGGGCCTGAGCCACCGCATCCTGGGCGGCAATGATGTCTCGTACGGGGTCTACATCTACCACATGCCGCTGGTGAATCTCGCCCTGTGGCTGGGAGGCGTGGGATCGATGTCGGCCATCGTGCTGACCATGGCCACCACGGCGGCTCTGTCGGTTCTCTCGTGGCGACTCATCGAGCAGCCGTTCCTCCGCCGAAAACGCGCCTCGCTTCGAACGCCGGGTTCGTAAATGCGTCCGCGCACGACGAGCGGACGGTACGCTCGCCACAGGCCGTCCCGCACGAAGTCAGCCGTCGAGGAGAAGCAGCCGTGATCGAGCTCGCCACAGTTGGTTTCTTCGTGTTGACCTGCCTGATCGCCACCCGGAGCGCAGCTTGGGCCCTGGCCCTCGTCTTTGTTATGTACTCGCTTGAGCAGGCAGTTCAGTCTTCCTCAGGCATCTTCCTCCGCATCCCCCCGCTCGCCAATGTCTGCGTTGCCCTGACCGTCGGCGTCTGCATCGCCGGACGGCTTCCACAACTTGAACGGCCCCTGCGGGGCTATGCCACGGCCCAGCTGGGCGCGGTGGCAGCCATCTTCATCTGGTCTGCCATCTCGCTCTTGTGGACCCCGGCGCGCGAGTCGGGGTTCAACCTGACCAGATCAGGGCTGCCCTACGTCATCCTGATGGTCGCCGCTGCGCCCCTGCTCATCGACGAACTCGGCTCCCTCCGGCGGTTTCTGTTCGCGTTCCTGCTGCTAGGCACGCTGACGACCGCGCTCATCGTCGCCAATCCCGCCTTCACCGTGAAGCTGGGGCGGCTCGGCATCGACATCGGCGGCGGCTTCCGCACCAATCCCCTCGCCATCGGCGAGTTGGGTGGCATGATGTTGATCGTCGGCGTGCTGTCGATGCGCCTTGCCAGCTCAGCCGCGCTGTCTGCCACGCTTCGGATCGCCGCATGCCTTCTCGGGGGCTACCTGGCGTTGCAATCGGGTTCTCGTGGCCAATTGGTGTTCGCGCTTGCAGTCAGCATCTGCTTCACGCCCATGGCGCGCAGGATCTCCAACATCCCAAGGTTCTTCGGCGTCGCGGCAGGTGCAGCCATCTTGGTGCCGCTGGCAATCTGGGCGGCCCAGTTCTTCCTCGGTTCGCAGGAACTTCGACGGTGGGATATCAACGTGCTGATCGAGGGCGCCACCGTCCGAAACCAGAACATCCTTGACCTGTTCAGGGCGTTCTCGACCGACCCCCTGGCGTGGTTCATCGGCCTCGGCTTCAATGCGTTCACGAGCGTCACACCCACGATCGAGCCCTACTCCCACATCTTCTTCGTGGATGTGCTCACCGAGCTCGGCATCCCGATGTTCATCCTGCTCCTGTGGTGGCTCAAGAAGCTCTTTGGCGACGCGCGGTGGCTGTTCCGGCGGTTCGCTGACGATGCCGAGGAACGCGCATCGATCGCCTGCCTCTGTGCCTCGTTCGTCTTCCAGCTGCTGATCGTGAACAAGCAGGGTTACCTCTGGAGCGCCACCCTCTTCTTCCTCCCCGGGATCATGATCACGCGGCTGCGCTTGAGGGAAGAGAGCCTGGATGCCGCGTTCGTCGAGGCGGACACCGATAATGGCGGCGAGGAGCAGGAGTACCGGTTCGACGGTCCGCACCAAGATGCGAGCCGCTGACCGCGAGGATCCCCTGCTGACGACCACTAGACTGTGGGGCTGCTGAGGCACGCCATGGATCATCGTCCCTACCAGATCTGCTCCAACTGCGTGATGGACACGACGGACTCGCTCATTGCGTTCGACGAGGCTGGCGTGTGCGACCACTGCAGGACCTTTGAACGGACCATCAAGCCCAACTGGCACACCGATGCCCGAGGCCGGGCCGAAATCGAGCGGATCGCGGCGGGGATCCGCAAGGAAGGCCGCGGCAGGGACTTCGACTGCATCATCGGCATGAGTGGCGGCATCGACAGTTCCTATCTCGTGTACCTCGCCAAGGAGGAACTCGGGCTGCGCCCCCTGGTCTTCCACGTCGATGCGGGGTGGAACTCGCAGGAGGCCGTCAACAACATCGAGCGGATCGTCGACCGGCTCAACCTCGACCTGTTCACCGAGGTCATCGACTGGGAGGAGATGCGCGATCTTCAACTCGCCTACTTCCGTGCAGGTGTCCCCCAGATCGACACCCCGCAGGACCATGCCTTCTTCGCCACGATGTACAACTTCGCCGAGCAGAACGGGATCCGCCACATCCTGACCGGGGCCAACTACTCCACGGAATGCGTCCGCAATCCGATCGAGTGGATGTACTACCAGTCCGATTCCGTCCAGCTGCGTGACATCCACTCGCGCTTCGGCTCCCGGCCACTGGCAAAGTTCCCGATCACCAGCGTGCTGAGGCACAAGGTCTATCTTCGGTACATCAAGCGGATTCAGGTCGTGGCGCCCCTGAACCACATGCCCTACATCAAGGCAGATGCCATGAAGCTCCTCGCCGATCGGTTCGGCTGGCAGCCCTACCCGCAGAAGCACTTCGAGTCACGATTCACGCGCTTCTATGAAGGATTCTGGCTCCCGGGCAAGTTCGGCTACGACGTTCGCCGTGTGCAGTTCTCGAGCCTCATCCTGACCGGGCAGATGACGCGCGAGGATGCGCTGGAGCGGCTGAAGACGCCGCCGCTCGACGCAGCCACGATCGCCCAGGAAACTGCATTCGTCGCCGCGAAGCTCCGGATCACCGAGGAAGAGCTCATGGGCTACTTCCGTGCGCCAAACAAGACCTATCGCGACTACCGATCGCAGGACAGCGTGTACCGGGTCGGCGCGTGGGCCATGCGACTGCTGGGACTGGCGCGCGGAGGCAAGCGGTGATTGCGATCGTTGATTACGGCCTAGGGAATGTCAGCGCCATCGAAAACATCTACCGTCGACTGGGCATCGAGGTCGTGGCGGCGCGCAGCGCAGCGGAGCTGGCTCAGGCGCCAAGGCTGATCCTGCCCGGAGTCGGATCCTTCGACTGGGCCATGAGGCTCCTCGACCAGTCAGGCATGCGAGAGGCCCTTGACGATGCCGTGCTCGGCCGACGCATTCCCGTCCTTGGCATCTGCGTTGGATTCCAGATGATGCTCCGACGCAGCGACGAAGGCGTGCTGCCGGGCCTTGGATGGATCGACGGCGAGGTGCGCAAGTTCGAGCCCGCACGATCCGGGAAGCCCACTCGCCTGCCCCACATGGGCTGGAACGATGTCCGTTCCAGCACCTTCGATCCGATCTTCGCAGGGCTCGAGGAGCCGATGCGGTTCTACTTCCTTCATTCCTACTACGTCCAGCTCGCCGCGCGGGAAGGCGAGATCGGCACTGCCGACTATCAGGGCGACTTCTGCTGCGCCGCGCGTCATGACAATGTCGTCGGCGTGCAGTTTCATCCCGAGAAGAGCCACCAGTGGGGCGTTGGACTGCTCCGAAACTTCGCGGGGAGTTCCTCATGCTGAGGCCCAGGATCAGTCCTTGCCTGCTCGTCCACGAGGGCGGCTTGGTCAAGACGGAGCGATTCGGCAATCCGAAGTATGTGGGCGATCCGATCAATGCGGTTCGGATCTTCAACGAAAAGGAAGTGGACGAGATCGTCGTCCTGGACATTGATGCGACCGCCCGCAACCGTGAACCTGACTACGACCTGATCCGCCGCCTGGCGGCGGAGTGCCGGATGCCGCTCTGCTACGGCGGCGGAGTCCGGAAGCTCGAGCACTTTGAGCGCATCGTGAGTCTTGGTGTGGAGAAAGTCGCCGTCGGTGCGGCGTGCTGCGAACTGCCGGAACTCATCACCAAAGCCGCCGAAGTGGTGGGCAGCCAGAGCGTGGTCGCCGTGGTCGATGCGCGACGTTCCGCTCCTGCGGCCCAGCCGACGGTGCTCACGCGCAACGCTTCCGTTGACGCAAAGGTCACACCCGCCGACCACGCCCGTCGCCTCGAGGGCCTCGGCGCTGGTGAAATCCTCGTGAACTCCATCGATCGCGATGGCACACGGACGGGCTACGACCTTGAGCTGGTCCAGTCCATCCGTGACGCCGTGTCCTGCCCGATCACGGCGCTCGGCGGCGCGGGATCGCTGGTGCACCTCGGCGAGCTGGTCCAGCGCTTCGGCATCATCGGTGCGTCGGCAGGCAGCCTCTTCGTCTTCAAGGGTGTGTACAAGGCCGTGCTCATCAACTACCCCAATCGAGCGGATCGAGACCGACTTGTCTCGGAATCGCTTGGCGCTCGCGGGAGCCTCGGGTGACCATCGCACGCCGATCGGTCGTCGCGCTGGCGATCGCGATCTGCGTGTGCTGCGCGTCGGGGTTGCGATCCCCTGCCGCGGAACCGGCGAACCCTCCCAACGTTGGCAAGCCAGTCTTGCTGACAGATGCCTTGGCGTCGTTGAGCGCGACGCCGCAACTGCTGACGATGGGGGCGGCCATCTGGCTCCAGGTCAATCAGGATCCGGCGTCCTACGAGACGGGCGTGGTTGATGTGCCTGCAATGCTGGGCTTTCTCGCGCGGCAGGGTGTGCCGCCGTGGGTCATCCTTGACTTTGAGGAACCCTTCTTTGCCAACCTCAAGAAGCCTGGCAGCGATGATCGCAAGCGCAGCCTCGACTCCATGCTCCTGGCGCTTCGGGAGGCCAAGAAGCGCTACCCGGGGGTCAAGTGGGGCTTCTACGGGCTTCCGAACCTCGACTTCTGGGTCGGAGGCAAGGGTTGGGCAGAGCTCGATGCGGCGACCCGAGCCGAGACGCTGGCGAAAGCTGAGGCGGCATGCCAGGAGCTCGTGGCAGAGGCGGATTGGATTTCCGTCAGCGTCTACGACTATTACGACCCCACCATGGTGCGGCCAGGCAGCGCGACAAGCCTCCGTGGGACGCCCGACCTTGCTGTCCGAAATGGCATCGCGTGGCGAACCGCAGCGGTTCAACTCGCACGCAAGCTTTCGAAGGGCCGGCCCGTGATTCCCATGGTCTCCCCGTTCTGGGCGCCTGGTGGCATCGCGCCATCGTGCCACCTGATTCCATCTGCTGACTTCATGTCCAGGCAGATCAAGCCGTGCATCGAGGCCGGCGCGAGCGGCTTTGCGATCTACACCGGCTACACCTATCGCATCGCCAGGGTGACGTCATCCGAGCCAGATCCTCCGCGGACCGAGCGCTCCTATGGACAGGCCGAGTGGCGAACCGCGTTCGCCGCCGACTTCTTCGGCGGCACCTCACCGACCGACTGGAGCGCCCCCGATGTGCGGAGGCGCCTTGAGCGGGACTTGACCAATGTGGTTCTTGATAGGCTGCGGTCCATCGACGCAGCCATGCTTGTCAATCAACCCGTTCCGGAACCTCAGCGCTGACCACTTCGGGCAGTCACCATGTGCGGACTCTTCGCGCTCCTGAATCTTGGTTCGGATCCGCTTCCGGATGACGCGGCGCAGCGCACATCACGGGCGCTCCATGCCATCAGGCACCGCGGACCCGATGCCACTGGTCAGCATCTGGACCCGTCAGGCCGTTTCGTGCTCGGGCACGTCCGACTGTCCGTCATCGAGCTCTCAGCAGCGTCCAATCAGCCGCTCTGGTCTGAGTGCGGTCGCTACGTGGTCGTCTTCAACGGCGAGATCTACAACTACATCGAACTCCGTCGCGAACTTGAGGCCGAGGGCGTCGTCTTCCGGACAGCATCCGATACCGAAGTCCTGCTCAAGTGCCTGATCCATTGGGGATCTGACGGCATCGATCGCCTCAACGGCATGTGGGCGTTCGTATTCATCGATGCTGCCTTGGGCCGTGCCGTCGTGTCGCGTGATCGCTGGGGCGTGAAGCCGCTCTACGTGCTCCGGTCAGGCTCGTTGCTGCTTGCGTGCTCGGAAATCAAGGGTCTGCTGGCTTTCCAAGGGGCAACTCCTCCACCTGACCATGAGTCGATCGGCGCCTACTTGCGATTTGGCACAGGTGGTGAACTTCGACGCACCTGGTACGAGGGCATCGAGCGGTTCCCCCAGGCAACCTCTCAGACCTTTACCTTGGGCTCGGCAACTTCCATCACGGCACGCTACTGGTCATACCCGACCACCCGCGACATCCGTGATCCCAGAGAGGCCGAGGCTCGGCTCAGGGATGCGCTCTCCGATGCGGTTCGCATCCGCATGCGAAGCGACGTCCCCTTTGGCCTGAGCCTTTCAGGCGGCATCGATTCCGCGGTGATCGCCTGGCTCGCCTCGGAAGTCGATCGAAGGCCCCTGAGCGCGTTTACGGCCTTCAGCGAACCGAGGGAACGATCGGAATTGCCTCGAGCGCAACTCGTGGCGTCCCGATTCAGCCATGCCAGTCACCCGATTCTCCAGTCGGGCGCCGAACGCACGCTCGACGACCTTCGGGACTGCATCTACCACCTCGATGCGCCGCACAACTCGCCAGCGATCGTTCCTTACCTCGAACTGTGTCGCGCCGCCAGGAGTTCACTGACGGTCATGCTGGAAGGACAGGGTGCGGATGAACTGCTCGGCGGATACCTGACCTTCGGTGTGTTTGCCGCGCTGAACCAGTTGCAGCGTGGCGAGGTGGTCCAGAGCATCCGATCGGCACGAACCGCCGTGGCTGAGCAGGGCGTCCTGCGGGCACTCGCCAACGTCGGCCGATTCAGCAGTCGTCGGATCTATCTCCGGCAAGCGGATCGGTGGGGTGCCCGTGACCTGCTCGGCGTCGAGTGCCTTGGCGCGGATCCCGGCCCCTTGCGGACGCTGCGTCTCGATCGACGAGACAACTTCGAGGAAGCTCTGCGATTCTGGCATGAGCGGAACCTGACGAACTTGCTCCAGTACGGAGACGCGATCTCGATGTCGGTCAACCTCGAGACGCGCTGCCCATTCCTCGATCGCAGGGTCGTCGAACTGGGCTTCCGAATCGACACGGACCTGCTGTTCCAGGATGGATTCGGCAAGCACGTGCTTCGCCAGCTCGCTTCCGGCTCGGTTCCCGATGAAGTGCTCTGGCGCCGTCACAAGGACGGGTTCACGAATCCGACGATGGCGATGGTCCAACGCGCGGCGATCAACCAAGGCTGGCCGACTCTCGGGCTGGACCTTGCTCTGCACCACCGGATCGTGACCCCAGCGATCCGTGATCCGATGCGGATCCGCCGGCTCGGCGAGAACGCCACCTTCCGGCTGTACTCGATGATGCTGTGGTTGGAAGAGTTCCAGATTGGAAGGCCGCTGCGATGAGCGACGTCCGTGCGTTGCGCGTCCTGAGCCTGCTTCCGGTGCTCGGGCACCCTCGGGATTCCAAACGCATCTCGATGCTCCAATCGGAGGGCTTCGACGTGCAGGCCGCGGCATTTGAGCGCGACTATCACTCCGGACGCATGCCGACATGCCCTGTCGAACGGCTCGGCCGGATCGGCCACGGGCGCTACCTCTCGCGCCTCGGCCGGATGATGCGCGCCCTGCCGCGGTTGCGCCGACTCATCCGGCGCTCCGATGCGTGCTATGCGTCCGGCCCCGACATGGCGTTGATGGGCCTGATCGCAGGACTTGGTCTCGGGAAGCCGATGGTGCTCGAGGTCGGAGACCTTCGGCGCATCCAGGTCTCGCCAGGAATGTCGGGGAAGGTCATGCGATTCGTTGACCGTTGGATCGTCAATCGATGTGCCTTGCTGGTCTCGACCGCTTCGGGTTTCGCCCATGGGTACTACCGCGATCGACTTCACTCGCGCACGCCGGTGCTTCTGATCGAGAACAAACTTGACCAGGCAGCAGTACAAGCGCTCCGGGCGCTGCCTCCAGTTCCGGCTCCGCGAGCGGACGGCGGGAAGATCCGCATCGGCTGGTTCGGCGTGCTTCGCTGCCCGTGGTCGCTCGATGCTCTGAGAAACCTGGTCCAACGGCACGGTGAGAAGTTCGAGGTCGTCATTGCCGGCCACGTACTGGATCCAGTCGATCTCCCGACTGTGGTGGCGAACACTCCTGGTCTGTCCTACTTGGGCGAGTATCGATCTCCCGCTGACCTTCCGTCGCTCTATGGCTCGGTCGACATGGTGTGGACCGTCTACCCGGGGCCCGAGGTCACCAACCCTGCTTGGCGCTGGGCCTTGCTCGTGAGTCGGTCGAATCGGTTCTACGAGAGTTGTTTCTTTGGACGACCCATCATCACGATGGCCGACAGCGGAGATGGCGAAGAAGTCGCCAAGCTCGGTGTCGGAGCGTGCCTTGCCTCGCAGGACACTGATTCCATCGTGGCGGAACTGTCGAGCGTGTCAGCTGATCGACTGCAGACCTGGATCGATGCCCTCGCGCGTCTGCCGAGTTCGGTGCACTCTGCAACGGATGAGCCGGTCAAACTTGCACAGGCCATCCGAGAGGCCGTCGCAGCGAAGCAGGGTCGTTGACCGGGTCGCGCTCCTCGAGTCCGCCTCCGTCAGCACCGTGGTTACCGGAAACCCCCCATCAAACCCGCCGGAAGAGGGGATTCGATATAGTCCACATCCCGCAAGGGCGATTAGCTCAGCTGGCTAGAGCGCACGGATCACACCCGTGAGGTCGAGGGTTCGAGTCCCCCATCGCCCATTCCTGGATCGGCTGTGCGCTGAGCAACGCCGCTTCACCACGCTCCGAGCAGCACACCAAGGTCGGCACCCGAGGCCGAGCTACTCCAGTCCGGGTCGGTTGGGCCGGGTTGCGCCCACGAGGCAAGCACCAGCGAGAGGTCTGCACCATCGACCACGCCATCACGATTGATGT
>Ga0194133_10003724_pt1 | contig 21321 bp, 18 predicted proteins | sample TA2KigOf40mmetaG_FD_155448 | JGI IMG/M metagenome (GOLD analysis project Ga0194133, IMG submission 155448) | Freshwater microbial communities from Lake Tanganyika, Tanzania - TA2015055 Kigoma Offshore 40m | ecosystem: Environmental > Aquatic > Freshwater > Lake | place: Tanzania: Lake...
TGTATCAATTATAATAAAATCTTAAATATAGAGTTAAATATAGAGTTAAATATAGAGTTAAATATAAAGTTTAGTATGATGTTTAATATAACGTTAAGTAAAATATTAACTCTAATTTTATGAATACTTTTTTGTAATTACGAGAAAAACGATTTAAAAAAGTACAAAACTATAATAAAAATGACTGAGCAACGAAAATTTCAAACTGATATCAGTGAATTATTGAATTTAATTATTCATAGTTTTTATAGCAATAAAGATGTTTTCTTGCGAGAATTATTGAGTAATGCCTCGGATGCAATTGATAAACAAAGACATTTAGATTTAACACGTGAGATTCTCGATAAGGACTATTGTATTAAAGTTGATCCAATTACTTTACAAAAAGAGAATCAATTAATAATTGAGGATAATGGTATTGGAATGTCGGTTGATGATTTAGTCAATAATTTATCAACGATTGCAAAATCGGGAACAAAGGAGTTTGTGAAACAATTATCCGATAAATCTGATATGATTGGGCAATTTGGAGTTGGATTTTATTCTGGATTTTTAGTGAGTGAGATGATTCATATATATACTAGAAAAGAAGATGGAGACTTATTACATTGGTATTCAAATGCTGATCAATATTATACAATTGAAACGATTGAAGAGGATAATGAATCTTTATATCCACATGGTACACGAATTATTTTGGATTTAAAAGATGATAGTGTTGAATATTTACAAGAAACTAATTTACGTCGTATTATTTCACAATATAGTTCTTTCTTATTATATCCGATTGAATTATATATTGAAAAGGAAGTTGAAGTAGAATCAAAGGCCGAAGTATCCGATGAAAAAGCCGAAGTATCCGAGGAAAAAGCCGAAGTATCTGATGAAAAAGCAGAAGTAAGTGAGGCTGATAAAATCGATGCGATTTTAGATGAAGAATTGAATAAATTAGAAAAAAATGACGTAGAACCGACGAATGATGCGAAGGTTGAGACTTCGGATGAAGTTGTTATTGAAGACGGAGGAGAATCATCGGGTGATGAAGAGACGACGGAAGAAAAGAAGGAGACTACGAGTGAATCCAAGACCGTACCTATCAAAGAAAAGAAAAAGGTTAGAGAATATGAACTTATTAATGGAAATTATCCTATTTGGTATAAGAAAACGACCGAAGTGGAGACTAATGAATACGAAGAACTTTACAAGACAATTTCAAAAGAATGGGACAGACCGTTATTTTGGAAACATTTTCATACGGAAGGAGCTTATGAATTTAAGGGAATTTTGTATATACCAAAAAGTCAATCCATTGATATGTTAGGGGAAAGAAATAAAGATAAACGAGCTATTAAATTATATGTAAAGAAAGTATTAGTACTGAATGAATTAGATAAAGAAATGATGCCCGATTGGATGAATTTTGTAGTGGGTGTAATTGATAGTGCCGATTTACCATTAAATGTTTCTCGAGAAATGTTGCAACAAACCAAGGTATTACAAGCTTTAAAAAATCAACTAAAAAAACAAGTATTAAGTATGCTGAATGAATTGATTTATAATGAAGATAAATATAGTGAATTTTATAATTCTTTTCATAAGAATATTAAATTAGGTATTCACGAAGGAGATGAAAGTTTAATGTCTTTTTTGAAAATAAAGAATAGTAAAGATGATAAATTAATTAATTTTGATCAATATATTGAATCTTATCGTAAAGATGAATCACAAGATGTCATTTATTATTCAACGGGAACACAACCACAATCATCGTTATTTGGAAATTTATATATTGAGAATGGATATACTGTTTTATATTTTGATGAACCAATTGATGAATTTATGTTACAAAGAAGTCATAAGTTTAAAGAAATGGAATTAGTAAATATTAATAAAGATCATAAATTGCCTTGGGTGACGGATGTGTCTACGGATACAGTTGAAAAATACAAGACATTTTGTGAATGGATACAGACTACTATTAATGATAGTAATGTGGATGAGGTAAAAATATCCAATAAATTAGTAAGAGAGACGGATGAAGCGGCGTGTCTGTTATCTTCCAAATGGGGATGGTCGGGAAATATGGAAAAATTAATGTTAGCACAACCATTAGGGGGTGATACTAAAATTAGTAGTATCATTAAAGGAAGACGAGCTTTAGAAATTAATGTAAATCATCCTTTAATTTTATCATTATATGGACAGTTTGAAACTCAACCCGAATCACTTACAAATAAAGTAAAATTATTGTATCAATGTTGTATGTTATCGGGTGGATATCCTTTATCGGATACACAATGTTTCGTAAAAAATGTAATGGACGTCCTTCAAGTTTAAAAGTTTAAAAGATAAAAAGATAAAAAGATAAAAAGATTAAAAATATAATTTTTTCAAATTATATTTTTATGATTTAAAGAATTTTTATAATTGACTTTTATATAAAAGATATAAATATGATATCGAGATTATTTAAAATGATGTGTACTGTAAAATTATTTCATTGGCAAACGAGTAAATATGCGATTCATAAAGAGACTGATGAATATTTCCACAAATATATTGAAAAAATGGATGAGTTAATGGAGGTGTATTTAGGGATTTATAATACAAAAAAATTACATTTATCAAACGATATTATGATTCAGATACCAAATCAAACAAAAGAGACATTTGTAAAGGAATTGGATTTATTTCAATTTTTTTTAAAAAATATAAAAGAGGATAATTTGGGATTTATCCAAGTTAGAGATGAAATTATTAGTTTGAATGAACGATTTAAATACTTATTAACTTTTGAGTAAAAAAGATTCAAATTGATGATATAATTCATATGATGAAATACGATGTTTTGGATTTAATTTAAAACACGATTGAATAATGAGTGGGATATCAATACGTGTTGATAATTGTATATATTCTTTCATTGTATTTTCAAGAATAGGTGTTCTTCCATATAGTATAATACAACATAAAATACCAAAAGACCATATATCTTTTTTTCCAAAATCGGAAAAAAAGGACCATTCTATAAAAAAAGATTCGGGTGGCATATAAATCAGAGTTCCTTGATGAAGTTTATTATTTTTAAAATTCATCGTTGACATTTCAAAGTCAATTAAATAAGTCTTTAAAGATGGATCAATTAATATATTTTCTAATTTTAAATCATTATGTTCAATTCCAATGGTATGGAGTAATACTAATTTATGTAAGATGTCTAATAATAATTTCTTTTTTTTATAAAGAGATATTTTTGGATGAGATTCAAAGAACATTTGTGCATCCATCGATACATAATTATAGATAATTTTCATTTCTTTTGAATCAATTGAGATAACATTAGATGTTATCTCTGATAATTTATTTTGTTGAATTTTCTCTCGAATGCATTTTTCATTTTCAAAATACATTTTATTTTGAAATTGTTTAGATATTATTAATATTTTGGACGTCGTCGGTGTCGATGTCGATAATTTAGAAGTTGATGATAATTTAGATGGATAAATACGAATAATATTGTTTTTAGATTGATTATCTTTGAAATGAAATGATTGAAATAGTTTAAAAAAAGATAGACAATTCATTTACGATATGGATGCAATTGATATTAAAAAATTATAAATACTATAAATATTATATAAATACTATATAAATACTATATAAATACTATATATACACTATATATACACTATATACTATATTAAATCAATATTATTTTTTTTATTCTAATTTAAATAAATAAAACGGATAATAAAATTTATAGTCGGATTTATAATCGGATTTATCATTAACGAATAACAATTATTTAAATAATCTAAATTTGGTAATGACTCGATATTTTAAATTAAATTATATAAACTTGATAATGATTCATTGTGTAATTTTTTTTGGTATCGTTTTTTTTGGTATAGAAAAAACGAAGGGAATGACAAATGGGACATATAATTCATTTATTAAGCAAATTGGATATTGTAAAATGCAATCCTTTTTAACGGAATCGAGATCAACTTCTGAATCAATTGAAATGTTTAAAGATGGACGTGTTAAATTTGGAGTGGGTATTAGTGATATTGATATGCAAAAAGTTGATTATGAAATGTGTGGAATGTGTTTAAATATTACACATATTGATCGATTTTATGATTGGAATTTTGAATTAACTCAATGGGATGAGACGACAGTAAATGATATACATACGCCTTTTATTGCGATGGTATTTGATCGATGTCCCGATGAAATATGTATTCATCATTTTTTGGATTTTGATATCTATAATCCATTACAACCCGTTATGAATGGAAATCCTCAAAATATTGAATGGCATTTTATACCGTGTCCGATTAAGGAAGGAGAGTTTATTGAATATTTAATATGTACATCTGATACGTGTAATGCACAAAATAAAGAAATGGATTTAATTGAGAATGTAATTGAAATTCCCGTTTATTTTTGGACAATTACATTTCGAAATATGAGACTTCCTATTAAACAAGTATGGGTAACTGTAGATCAAAAATTATATGAATTAAAAAAAGAAAATGCATGGACGTGGGATGGTGATGTATATGATTTAAAACGAGGTATTGAAATAGTGTTTACAGATAGTGCAAATAAAACGTGGAATGATTCGATTGAATTTGATGTAAAAAAATGGACACATCGTGGATATAATGGTGGAATTTTAATGACTTCGAATATACAGAATTAAATTATTTTTATTTTATTTACTTATAATAGATAGTCTATTAAACGACTTTTATTAAAAAGAATATTTTACAAAAATAAAATGAAACAACATTCTGTAAACCCTATCTGTGAAAATTATTTAGAAAGTTTAGAACGATATAATCAACGGTATTTTAATTATTGTATTACGGGTTTTGTTAATTTATCGAATCCTTATATTACACGACGACGTTATCCTATCACATTGAATCAATTAAAATCCGATTTAATTTATGGAAATGGTTATCCAAGAATTAGTTCAACACCACTTGGAGTCAGTAGTTTGTACAATCGATTTCCCGTGTTTGATTTGAGTCAATATCAAACTTCTCGTATTTAGATATCTAAAAAAATATCTAAAAATTATTATAATATTTATAATTATTATAATAATTATTAAAAGTATAATAATTATTAAAATAATAATTTTAATAATCTTATCGTTTGTTAATTATTCAATTATTCATTCTTGTATTAATAATATTATATATTATTAGATTTATATATTTTTTTTTAAAATAGTAATTAAAGTTTACAAGAATTACATAAAGCAATCGGATACATTTCAGAAATAGATTTACCATCAATAGTTTCTGTACAATGACATTTTGAGAATTCAGTCATTCGTCGTCGAGTATCTTTTAATGAACCTACTAATGAAATAGGACTATAATATTCTTTTCCATCTTTTTTCGAACACTGATTCGATAATGAACACGATGGATAAGCACTGGTTATTGTTATATAAGTTGAGTTTGTATTCATCCTATCTTTTTTTATTTAGAAAATTTTTATAAATATTTAAGACGAAAAAATCTAAATAAAAAAACATTTTTATCCTTTTTTTTTTTTAACATCATATATTTTATATAATTTATAAGAAAATGAAATTGTGGACATTAGGATATACTATTTATTTCTTAAAAGGTTCATTTGTATCCGAAAAGGTATATCAACCATTTCTATCTCAATTATCTAAATCTTTAAATCAAACCATTGAAATAACATCAAGTGATTTATTTCAACGTAATGAATATCCTCCTAATTCTATATTAATGGGACATTCTTTTGGAGGATATCTTGCATTATTAGACTATTTAAAAAATCAACAAAATATTCAAGGAATTGTATTATTTAATAGTCATTGTAATACGAATAGAAAAGCAATTTATCCATCGATTTATCAAAGTGATATTAAAATACCAATGTTAACTATTTTAGGGACATATGATTCCAAATTACCGATAGCGATAAGTATTGATGATTATGAAGATAGTCGATTACAAAATTTAAAAGATAAATATTATATGATTGAACCGAAAATGGATCATTTAAGTGTTTGGAAAGATAAAAAGATAAGAGATAAATATGTAAATGTAACTGAATCTTTTATTCAAAATATTTTAACATCTAATATTTCAGACAAAAAAGAAATAAGAGAAATAAGAGAAATATGTCGGAATAACAATCAAATATTGGATTATGAATGGAATGAATTTTTTAAAGATGGTATTTCATTTCATCAAAGTTTTCATTTAATGGATTCTATATTTGGATTAATGATCGGTAAATCAAATTGGAATTTAATACACTTTCTATTTTTTTTATTCTTTAAACCAATTCAAGAAAATGGATTTTATCAATCGTATTCGTCGATATGGATAAAAAGAATGAATCATCAAAATGAAACGGAACTTATTGAAAAATATCAAACAATTCATCCGTTATTATCAGCCTATGATTATAATATAAAATCGTTAGGAAATATATATCCTTATAGTATTTCTAAATGGATATTATGTAAACCTACTATTAAAATGAATTCTTATGAAATTTATAAAGTTGAATTTCCTTATAATATAACTTATTATCATTTTCCTCATCCAATTCGAGTAATTTTGAATTATCTTCAACGATAAAATTATTTAAAATTATAATTCATTTAAGAAGAATATAAATTATAATTATAATTAATTAAAAATGACGGATTCATTAGAATGGATTGATTCAATGATTTATTGTAAAAAAGATAGAGTTTTATTATATGATTCTGTATATGAATGGACAGAAGAAGATAAAATTCAGTTTTTAAAATGGAAAGGAAAGCATTATAAGCAATTAAAAAATGGTTCTGGATGGACATTTACAAAAGATAGATATGCTGATATTAAATTATACTTATCAACTTATTTTTCTAATGATTTTCAATTATCTAATAATTCTCAATTAGAAAATAATTCTCAATTAGTTGATAATTCTCAATTAGATAAAGATACTCAATTAGATAAAGATACTCAATTAGATAAAGATACTCAATTAGATAAAGATACTCAATTAGTTGATAATTCTCAATTAGATAAAGATACTCAATTAGTTGATAATTCTCAATTAGATAAAGATACTCAATTAGATAAAGATACTCAATTAGATAAAGATACTCGTTTTTTCAACGAGTCTTTTAAGACAAAAGACGATAAAGATTGTCAAACCGAAATTTTCAATAAGTCTTTCTATACAAAAGATAACAATATAAATAAAATAGAATTACGATCTCTTTATTTATACGATGTTGCAGATGAGTTTAAAAATTATTTTGAATTTTATCGTAAAATAATTTCTTAATTATTTTCTTTCCAAGTGATATTCGGTAATTGGATCATTGAATGATGTATCGTATTTTGTTCAGTAGTCGTTAGATCTAATAAAGAAGGATATAGTTGCTTAGATTGATTAAGCTGCTTAAGTGGAGTATTAATAGTATTTGGAGTCTTCGGATCATTCTGAATAAGATGATGATTCAGAGTATTCAGAGTATTTGGAGTAAGATGATTATTTTGATTATGTTGAAACCAATGCTGAAATTCACTATGTGGTTTTGAATAATGTTTAACTTTTGTTTTATTAGTGGTTTCCGTTATATCCCAAATAGAAGGATCTTTTGAACGAATTCCGTAAATTGTTTTTTGAATTGGTTTTGAATTTTCAATATAAGAAACTTGAAATTGATCTGTATGCTCGTTATTCATTTGTTGACTATTTAAAATAAATTGTTGTTCCGTATTTGGATTTTTTGAATATATAATTGTTTTGGAGAAAGAAGATGTTTGAATGGAAGGAGAAGATGTCATTTTTATTATGTTGATATTAATTTTTTTTTAAAATAGATTCTTCTTTTAAATGAATACAAATAAAAAAACGCGGTGTCAAATCTGATTTCAGATGATTATTTAGTGTATGTGTATAAATTTTTATAAAAGAATGTTTTTGACAATATTTAAAAATGAGAGAAAATAATTGATTAAAATAATTTGAAGGAATTTCAAATAAAAATTGTTTCATTGTATAAAAATAATGTTTATGATATGGATAAATATATATATGATTGTGATGTTGATAAATATGTTGAGAAAATGAATCAGTCGAAGAGAACGTATTTGATAAAATTTCTGTAGGATGAATCGTTAAATTAAAATTTGGATCGATCTGTAAATTAAATTCTTGATACATAGAATATAATTTTTGTAAATGAGATAAAAATATAGATAAATTAGATAAATTAGATATTTGACATATAGTTGATATACAAGTATTGGAAATATATGGATAAGAAGTAAGTGTTAGTTGATAATAAGTAGACCAATTTATGATTTTAAATCCAAATTTAGCATACATTTGAATTAATCGGATATAATTATCTTTACGATGATCAACATATAAAGAGATGGAATTAAATTTAGATGAATATTGAGTTAAAAATCGAGACATTGTTTTTGAGAAATAATGTTGTCGTCGAAAGGGAAGTGGAGTGCATACATCCCATAAAAAACATTTATGATCCGTTTCAAAACTAATTACAAAAAAATTAGTGATATAATATACTTTTTTTCTAAATGAAATGGGTATCATATTATCATTTGATTGGATTGAATTAGAAGGTATTAAACCGATAAAAATTTTATTGGAGGAGTATTCTGGGAAATGATCTGTAATAATAAAAGACGAATTATCATCAAAACAATCTTGAATATATTTATTTAAAATGTGTTTGTATTGTTGTATTAATTTGGAATGAACAGATAAATAGATATAGATCATTTTGTGTTTAAAATTATTTTTATTTATATTATTATAAGATTATATCGTAATTAAAATAACAATTAAGATAATAAATAGAATAATTAAAATATAAATGGGATATCTTTTTTTGGGAGTGTAATAATTAAATGTTTCTTTAGTCATTTTGGTTTCTTTTACGATGTCAAACACAATTTTACCCCCACTTGGTTCATCTACATTTTTAGCAACATCGTGATATGGATTATAACTATAAATTTCTTGAAGGGTTGCAAATTCAAATTGAGAATATTTATTATAAGGATACATTGCAACTTTAACAAATCCATTTTCACACCATTTTGTCCCCCATGAATTTTTTACGATCCAATAAGGAACATTATACCATTTAGTAGGATTAAAAGATTGTCCTAATAAATTACCTTTTACTTTTCCGGTACCCCACCCAACTAATATGACAGCGTGTCCACCAATTAATTTAAAATTATTAATAGTTTGTCGTGTATTTGTTTTATAATCCACTTGATCTAAATAAATGTTAGAAGGATTAGAAGAGGATGAAAATTTTCCATTTAATAAATTATCATAAACGTGAAATCCACCAATGATAGGACCTTTTTCATAGATAATTTGTTTTGAATATTGAATATGATGTATTAATTCTTCTGAATTATTAGATGGATAATCAGAAATTACTAAATGTTTAATATTTTCAACAAAATATTTTTTACTAGTTTGAGGTACACAAGTAGGAATGAGTTGATTTAATTCTTCTACATTCATATCGGCTTGTTTTTCATTACATAATGAATTATTAAGACACCAATCATAATTATAGGTTTGAGTCTTTTCTTCAATACCAAATTTTGAAATATGAACGAGAGCAATGGCTGGACTTGATCCTTGACATTTTAGATTTACATAATTAGTCCAACACGATAATAAATAAGTAGGGCTTAAATGAGGATTATATTTGATTATTTTTTGAGTAATTAAATTATCATTCATACATAAAGCACTTGAAATAGCCCAACAACATCCACAATTTTTTTGATTAAAAGGTGTTGATAATAAGCGTCCTATGGGTTGAGTATGCCAATTAAATGTTTTAGGTAAATTAACTTTAAATCGTTTAGGAGAAGAAGATGGAGTATATCCATGGGTATGAGAAATAGTAGGAGGAGGTAATTCTTTATGATTGAGAGTTGGCTTGTGATAAATATGAGATTTAATTTTATGTGAAGGAATTCCTTGTAAATGTCTTTGAAAATTATTAAAAGAACCTAAAGAAATAATCACACTATCTTCATTAGTTAAAGAAGTATTTGTTGGCGAGAATGACATTTTTATTAAAATGTTTATTTTTAATAAAATGAATAAAATTTCTTTATTGTTGATTTTTGTATTATCCATCTTATTTATGTGTTATTTTATAATTTACAGAAAATGGGAATATTATCATCAAGACTATGTATATCAATTTCATAATTATTTTTATCGATATCCAGATGTTATTACTTCTTATCATTATAAAACTTTAAATGAACGTCAACAAATGAAAGAATTAATGGAATATCAACGTCAAGTTCAAATAGGCAAAGAATATTGTTTGAATCAATCAATTATAATTGCGGGTTTAATTAGAAATAAAGTTAATAATATACCTTATTTAAAAGATGTTTATAATACACTTAAATCACATTGTCAACGTATATTATTTTTGATAATCGAGAATAATTCGACGGATGATACAAGATATGAGTTATTACAATGGGCAAATTTAGATTCATCTATATTATTATTGTGTGATAAAGATGAAATTAATCAATTATCTTGTCAAATAAGTGGATATGAACAACCAATTACAGATAGTAATCCATTTTCAGATCGTATTTGTAAATTAAGTCATCTTCGAAATATATATATGAATTATATTTATAAAAATATATCACCTAATGAATATTCTTTTTTTATTGTAAAAGATTTAGATTTACAAGGAGAATTATTTTTAGATGGAATTTTTCATTCTTTTTATGAATTACAAATACATCCTAATATAGAAGCAATTGCGTGTAATGGATTAATACGTGATGAATCATCTATCTATGGGTGGAAATATTATGATTCGTTTGCATATATTCAATTACACGAACAATTTTATTGGAATAATCCTTTCGATAAACATTCTCACGATGAAGAAATATCAAAATATTTATTACCCAAATATATTCACGATATGAAAATGGATAAAGTAATCTCGGGATTTGGCGGATTTTGTATTTATCGATTATCAAGTTTATTTCATCGTAAACCTTTTTATAGTTGTTCACGTGAAAACCAATTAGTTTGTGAACATTCTTATTTTCATTCATTTTTCTCTAATGTGTATGTCAATCCAAAATTAATATATCTAATTTCTTAATATAAAGAATAAAGTATATAGTTAAAAAGAGTCATAAAAAAAGAATTATAAAAAAAGTATATAGTTAAAAAGAGTCATAAAAAAAGAATTATAAAAAGAATATAAAGTATATTTTTAAAAAGAAATTAAAGAATATAAAGAATATAAAGAATATAAAGAATATAAAAAATGAATATTATAAAAATAGTATAAGATCATAAAAAGAATATAAAATTTTTATAATAAGATAATAATATTATAAGATAATTATAAGATAATAATAAGATGAGTACAATTGATTTGGATTATATTCAGTTTGGAATTTATTCATCGGATGAGATTATAAAAAATTCAGTATGTGAAGTTAATAATATGAAATTAACTGGATTAAATTCTGTCTATGACGATCGAATGGGAGTAATGGAAGGTAAAAAAAAATGTGTGACTTGTGGTGAAACGGAAAAAAAATGTATTGGTCATTTTGGACATATAATATTAAAAATTGATGTATTACATCCACTTTTTTATAAACTTATTTTATTAATTTTAAAATGTATTTGTTATAAATGTTCAAAACTATTATTATCTAAACATCAATTAGAAGTAAATCATTTATTAAAATATCAAAAACAATCCCGATTTAATAAAATTGTTTATAAGATGGATAAAATAGATCATTGTCAATATTGTGAAACGATGCAACCTAGATATGTGTATTGTTCGCAAGATAAAAATTTTTATATGATTTTCAAGATGGAAGGAGAACAAGTTAAAATGCAAATGTATGAGAATGAAATCAGAAAAATATTTGAAAATATATCAGAAACCGATGTGACATTATTGGGATATGATATACAAAATTTTCATCCAAAAAATTTAATTATTTCTGTTTTACCCGTAATTCCTCCCATTGCAAGACCCTTTATTGTGGCTGATAATATGACTTGTGACGATGATTTGACAATCCAATATCAAGAAATTGTAAAGGCTAATTTTCATATTGGAGATCCAAATACGATTGATACAAAACGAACAAAATATATTCAAGCTTTAAAATTTCGTATTAAAAGTTTGTTTGATAATTCGGGAGATCGTCAGAAAGTGAGTAATGGACGACCGTTAAAAGGAATTAAGAAACGATTAACGGGGAAAGAAGGATTAATTCGAAATAATTTAATGGGAAAACGAGTTGATAAATCGGCACGCACTGTAATTGGACCCGATCCTACTTTAAAAGTAGATGAAATTGCAATTCCAAAAGAAATAGCCGATATTTTAAATTATCCAATGAGAGTGAATCAATATAATTTTGAACATATCAAGCAATTAATTAAAGAAAATAAAATTAATTATCTATTACGAGATGATATACGTATTAATATGAAATATGCAACAATGAAACGTGGTACCAAATTACAGTATGGAGATGTTATAATGAATAATGGACAGACTTATTTAGTAAAGAAAGAAACTCAATTATTATCTTTAAAAAAAGGAGATTTAGTATATCGAAATGGAGAATTATTAAATAATATTATTTTAAATGAATCAAAAGATATTGAGATAAAGTTTGGAGATGTCGTTGAACGAAAATTACAAAATGGAGATATATTATTATTAAATCGACAACCAACTTTACATCGAGGTTCAATGATTGCTCAAAAAGTAATTATTCGACCGGGAAAAACAATTCGAATGAATTTAGCCATTACTAAAAGTTTTAATGCTGATTTTGATGGAGATGAGATGAATTTACATTGTCCTGCAACCCCCGAAACAGAAGCAGAATTACGTATTTTATCTTCTTTATCCAATCATATTATTAGTCATCAATCAAGTAAAGCCAATATAGTAATAGTACAAGATGCTTTATTAGGTGCTTATTTAATGACACATTCGGATTCAAAGCCACTTTCACGAGATGTATTTTTTCAGATTGCACAATCCATTGATGTTAATTTAACCGATATGTTTTATAAAATAGATAAATATCGTCAATTAAAAAATATTACAGATACAACTTATTATGATGGTAAAATGTTATTTAGTTTATTATTTCCCCACGATTTTTTTTTACGAGATATGAATAAATTAGATTCTTATGAACCCGAAATGGTAATTGAAGAAGGAATTTTATTAAAAGGAGCTATTGGTAAATCAAATTTATCATCTAGTTCTAAATCATTTATTACTATTTTTTTCCAAGAATATTCAGAACGACGATCGATGAAATTTTTAAATGAAGTACAATTTTTGTGTAATGCATTTTTATTGTATTATGGATTTAGTATAGGAATTGATGATTGTAAAGTGACAAAAAAGGAAGAAATTGAAATGAATATATCCAAAGCTTTTTTAAAAGCAAAGTCAATTGAAGAACATACACAAGATGAAAAAATCCGAGAATTATATGTTCAACACGCGTTAAGTGGAGCAAGAGATACTGGAATGGCAATTGCTAAAAATGCGTTAGAAAAAGATAATCATTTCTTGAAATGTATTATTTCGGGTGCAAAAGGTGACTATTTCAATATAGCTCAAATTACGGGATTGTTAGGACAACAAAATTTAGATGGATCTCGTATTCAACCTTTATTATCAAATTATAGTAGAACATTACCTCATTATCCGTTAGAAAAAGATGATTATTCAGATGATATGCGTTATGAATCGGCTGGATTTATTCGATCTTCTTTTATACAAGGTTTAAATCCACGTGAATATTTCTTTCACGCTATGACTGGTCGTAGTGGTATTACGGATACTGCAATGAAAACGGCAACTTCGGGATATATTCAACGACGTATGATTAAAATAGCAGAAGATGTACAAGTGAAATATGATGGTACAGTACGTAATTCAGCAAGTAGTATTATTCAATTTGCATATGGTGAAAATTTCCTTGATCCAACTCAAACTCTATTTAATAAGGATCAAGCATCTCCGTGTGACATTTCTAGAATTATTCAAAAAATAAATTATCATCATCAAGAAAGTACTCGTATTCCTAAATAATTTATTCTCTACCATTTATTTTCAAAAATTATTATTAATAAATTAAATTTATTATTATTTCATCTTTATAAATAGTTTCCAATTATTTAAAAATATCATTAAAAATAAATTATTAATAATTTATTTTCATCTAAAAAGACTTTATTATATTCTGTCAAATTTTGTGGTCAGAATTAATTAAATTGTAAATTTAGAACTGTAAAATGATAAATCTCTAATTAATCGAATATTTCCTTTATCTTTTTTCCATAAAATTTGATATTGATATTGTATATTTAATTCAACATTAGAAGTATCTACAAATTCTGATTTAATATGTATAGTCGATTTATTTAACCATTCAATATAGTGTTCAATTTTCGGTTTTATTAAATGTGATTGATTTTTTCCATCTAATTCAGTTTTAGATAATTCAATTTTAGATAATTCAAATTGTAAAAGAGAAGATTTGGAAGATAATTCAATTATATTTTCGACATTGGTTGATAATATTTCTTCTCTTTTATAAAAAAGTTGAATACTTTGAGATTGAATTAATATGTGTACTAATGGATATTGAGGAACTATATATATTCCACGATAAGATAGTGGTAATGAAAATCCAAAAATAGGCACTATAGATAGTAACCAATTTAAACATAATATTTTAAATTTGAAACGATTATAAAATAGCATTGATTTAATAATTAAAATAAATAATTAAATAATTTAATTTAGTTATATCTTTTCAATTTATTAAATCATTTTTCAAAACTATTACGATCTCATTATTTTGTTTTAAGATTATTATTTTGTATTATTATTGTATTATTTTGTTTTAAGATTATTATTTTGTATCATTTTGTATTAAGATTATTATATAAAAAGTTTTGGAAGATTTAAAAAGTTTTTGAAGATACAAAAGGATTATTAAAAGAGGAGAATGAATTAAAATTAAGAGTTGATTGATGATAATTATAAAAATTATTAAAGTTTAAATAATCACTGAATAAATCATTGTTATTAGAAGAAGATGCTTCATCATCCATTTCATTGGATACTTTGGACGGTTGATCTTTTTTATCACTGGAAGAGGAAGAATCGTGTAAAATACCACCAATAGATGGTTGAAAAGTTTCAATAAACATTGGATTTAAAAATGCATTGGATTCAATAGAGGGTATCGTTTTTATAGTTTCTTCATTGGGTTCTTCTTCAATATCAGACGAAGTCGGTTCATCATCTTGTAAAGGAAAAGCAGTTATGAAAGGTTGAAATTGGTTAAATAAAAGTGTATTATAAGACGACATTTCGGATTGTGAATTTGATGTCGATTTATTAAAAAACTTTTTAAATTGGTCATCATTGAATATGGTATTATTAATGTTTATGTCAAAAGACTCCATTTCAAACGATTTTTCGGTCATTTATTATTACAAAAAATAATTTTTTTTTACGAATATATCATCATTTCTTGAATGATATGAATAATTCCATTATTATAGTAATGATCCATTGATAAAATAGGAATTTGGTTATTTAAATATATTTCAGAATCCGAATACATAATCCAAGTAATACTGGAACCTTTAATTGTCGTAAATAATTCTTGATAAGGAGAGGTTTTTAAAACATAAGAAGGAAATAAACCCGACATTAAATGATATTTTATGATACGACGACTTGTGTTAATGTCTAAATTTAATAAGATAGATTCCGATATCGATTCATCGGTTGGTAAAAACAATGTACTTCGTAAAGATTCACTCGCTAAATACCAATCCATTTTTGCTTTTTTTGCAATAAATGCAAATTTAGGATGATATTGTTCCAAATAATACATTATTGAATCTTTAGGATAAGTAATAATTTTAGGAGGAAGAGTAGGTAATACTTCAGAAGGAGCTAAAAATCGATTGTCAAAAAATTCAAATGTTCCTTGATAACTAACCATTTATATATTTTTATTATACAAAATAATTTTTATTATTTTAAATGATTATTTATGATTTTAAATGATTATCATACAAAATAATGATTAAATTGGTATTTTTTGTATTTTAGTAAAATGTTTAGAGGAGCCTATATAAATGTCTTGTGTTTGATGAGTATTTTTATTAATCAATTGTATCTTTAATTCTAAATCCCAACCATATGGTTCATCCACTCGTGTTATCATTAAATTTTGTCCTTCTATCTCAAAATGAAATCTATCTTTATGCATAATCCAACCTAAATGGCGAATAAGACTTTCATAATACTGTCTAACTTTTTTGGTACGATGTTTTTTTGTCTTCAAAGATTCAATTTTTTCCGTATGTTCCCAAGTATTGGGGTAGACCACTATGGTATAATCTTGAAAATGTTGTAAGGATGGAGAATAAATGAGTCGTTGTCCCCACAAATGTCCATAACTTTCATATTTTCTTTTTTGATAATATTGATTATAATATCGATATCCTATTAATTCTTTTGTAGAATCCACTACAATTGTTTCTTCACGATAATATTTAGATGGACTTTCTTTTTCAAATCGTAAAGCAATATTTTGATTTTTTGCAATTTGATATAATAATACGGGTCCCGTTGGTTCTAAGACATCTCTTCCATATTCCATTCGATCTACATTTGAAATAATTTTTTGAATAATATTGTATAAAAAAGGTTCTTTAGGACAAGCCATCATAATTCCATTTTGAAGTTTTTCTATTCCTATATCCCAACATAATATATTAGAGACATTAGATGATATAATAAAATGAAGTGATTTTTTTAATACAAATTTATGATCAAAATAGCATCCACCTTGTACATATAAAAAAATATATCGAAAAAAATCAGATTTAAATGTTTTTGATACAATTTTATCATAAGTTTCTAATGTTTTTATATCCATATATTGTTTAATATATTTTCTACGTTGAATTCCATTAAAATATATATATTCGTAAGAAGGATTTAATTCAATTAAACTATGAATTGCATTATAATGTTGAAGATTTTCATAATGATCTTTATCATTTGATTGCATAATTATTTTAGGGATTTGTATTTCTTTTTCTTGTATTGGTTTTAAACAAATGGTATATGTCGTAAATGTCATTTGTTTATCATTCTTAGAAGAAGATCCGACATTTATGATTTCAAACATTGATGAATCATTTGCATCTATTATTTTAATTTTTAAATCTTGACCCCACGGATCATCACTATCTAATCGTCTTATAATTAATTTACCTTGATTGTCATTTATATAATAAATGACAATATAAAAATCATCTGGATGAGGATGTTTTACAATTGAATAGGAATTTAAAACGAGTTTTTCTTCTCGTTTAGGAATAAAAGATGGTAATTGTAAAGAGGTTATCATATTAGTAGTAGCGTTAATGATATTATGGATGATATATATTGAATGGATAATATTATTGATATTACTATTGATATAGAGTTAAATCTATTTCTATTAATAGACAATATTTTAAATTTAATGAACAATATTTTGTTTAGACAGAAGTTAATAATAAATTTTTTTGATTCATTAGTTGATAAATTATATGACACAATTCTTGTCTCGATAAACTTAACGACGGTTTTTTTGATTTGGAAGCAGATTTTTTACTCATTTCCGTTGAAGAAGAAGATACACTTTGTTCTTCGGTTGATTTTGATAAAGATTTAGATTTACGTGAAGAAGCTTTATAAATTCCTTGTAAAAATAATAAATGTTTTAATTGAAATAAATCCGTTTGAGATTGAATATCCGAAATATCAATTTGTAAAGCTTGAAATAATTCTTGGGATGAACTTTGTAATTCTCGAAGTAATTCTATTTGAAGTTCTTGAACGGAACAAGATCTTTCTAATACAGAATATTTCCATTGAATTAAAAGAGGATTTTCTAACAATTGATCGGAAATATTTAAAATACCTTCTTCTAATGTCAATCGATAAATATAAGAACATAATACAGAAACGGGTATTGTATTACAAAAAATACCTTTTGTATCTTTTCTTCTATCTTTCTTTTTATCGGCATCTTTATCTTTGGCGATATCATCTTTAATTTTAAATAAACTCTTTTCCTTTTTAAATTCTCCCGAACCTAATAATTTAGAATATTGATACGCGGGTGGAAATAGAATAGTTGATTGTTGTGTCATTGCAAAAGATGGTTCTGTGATAGTAGAACGTGATAATAATTTAGATGAAATTTGTGTCGTCTGTGTTAAAATAGTTTTTGGATAACATTTTTTTTCAATGGGATTAATGATTACATTTTGAAATTGAAATAAAGGACTTTGTGGTTTTTGAGAAAGTTCTTTGATGGTTTGATAATAATGAATAGTATCTACATCTGATACTGGATTAAATGTCTTATTTTCTATAAAATGATGAATTATTTCTTCTCCATAAAGAGATTCAAAACATAATTGAAAAAAAATACATTGTAAAGAAATAGATATAATTGATAAAATGGATATTATTTTGGAATAATATCGTTGACGGTTCGTAGAACTTTGAAGTTCTTGAATTAACATTTGAGAATACATATGAATCATTGTTTCTTGTAATTCAGTAAAAGAAGGAGTTAAATCAAAGTAAGGAGAGGTTGAATAAGTCGTTAAAAATAAATAATTACTATCTTGAACTTTAAAATTTTTCTGATCCGATAAATAAAATAAATCTAAATATCGATGAAGATAAAAAAGACGTCCATTATAGTAAGAAATTAAAATAGGTGTATCAATTATAATTTGTAATGTATTAATTATCTGTTTAATAGTATATTTAGATTGTCTGTTTAATTGTTTAACGATAGAACGAAATAATAAGACATTTTGATATAAAAATAATAATTTAATCTTGTCAATTAATTCATAAATATGTTCATCAAAATAGAATATATTATAATTTCCTTCATCGACTTTGGATGGATCGAATAAATCTTGTTGAGATTCTCCAAAACATTTATAATTACAAGAACGATAATAACAATTACTTGATTTTTCTTGAGTCATTGATCTTTCATTTTTTGTTTTATTTAATAAACAATCAAATGATCCAATTAATAGTTGATATTCAATTAATTTTGAATTGACATCTCGAATTTCTGATACATAATATTGATAAAAATGTAAACTTTTAAAGAGTGCATTTTGAGTTAATTCGGAAGACTGTCTCTTTTCCATCAAGGAGAATGATTGAATAATTGGATTTCGCAAACAATTTCGATGAATGATAGCACAATGTAAATAAATTTCAACTTTTAAATCTTCCATAAATTCTAAAGTGTTATGAGAACCAAATCGAATACCTCGACCCATTGCTTGATGAATTTTTCCAAAATTCCAATGAGGTGTACAGATATGAATTTTTAAAATTTCTTTCAATGTAATACCTTCTTTGGTTTTATCCGTTCCAATAATGACTTGACACAATTGTCCATTTTTATTTAATTCTGTTTGATTAAACAAGTGAATATAATCACTAATTTCAGAATCTGTTATTTTTGCATATTCGTGTAAAAATAAAACTCGAGGACGAGGAGTTCGATGACCCAATTTTAACGATTGATATCCAAAAAATTGATTTAACAATAGAACTAATATAAAGACACCACTTCCTAAAATTTTATCACTATAAATATATTGTTTTTGATTTCGATGATGAATTAATTGATAAATAATATGATAATAAATAATGGAATATTTTTTTATGATTTGTAAATTTTGAAGTAATAATGAATGATCAACTTCTTCTACGTCATAAGATATAGGAGTTAAACCCGTTTTAGTAATAAATAAATCATTAAATTTTCTAGAAGAAAGATGAACATATTTTTTAAAACCGACTTCTCCAAATAACCCTTTATCATCGTCAGTGTCCGAAGGAAATACACATAAACTTGCTTGTTCTATTGAATTATAAAAATCTCTTCCACGAGATGATTCCAAAGCGTTTATATATCCTAAGGATTGAAATTCATCCATTTCTTGTGAAAATAAAGTCGTATATTCAATTATAGGAGGATATTTACGTCCTTGATATTCAACACGAATATCAACATTTTTTTTTAAAACGGAAACATAACCTTTTATATGATTTAAAAATTGGATTCGTTGATCTTCTTTCCATTGAACTCTCGATAATTCGATGGATGGAGATTCTTTTGTAAAATAATCCGATTCAAAAGAATCACATTTAAATTGTTTTTGTAATGGTAGTACCAAATTTAATAAATAAGCAATTTCATTTAAATTATTTTTAATGGGTGTGGCAGTCAATAATAATAATTTTTTATTTTTTAATTGATGAATAAATTTATGGAATAAATAATAACTTTCTTTTCCAAAATTTTCCATCTCCGAACGAGAATTTCCAGTCATTGTCACTTCATTCAGATCAATATTAAAAGTAATTAAATTGTGAATTTCATCCAATACAATTAAGTGATTTTCCCATTTTTTAATCATTTCCGAAATATTTGTTCTTTTTTTTTTTAAATGATTTGCAAATGTACCAAATGTCGTAAATTCACATCCTAATTTTGTTAATAATTTATTTCGTTTAAAATACCATCTATCTGTATTTTCAGATAAATGTTCGACATTTTTAGATTGAATAAATTGACTTAATTTAAATAATTCATTTTTAAAATTTTCATATAATGTTTTATTATTTGTAATGTATAACATTTTTAAATTTTCATTATTCTTTTTTAAAGTATCAAATGTAGCTGAAATGACTCCACTTTTTCCAGTACCCGTGTCGTGCAAAACAATTAATGATTGATATAATGTCCAATTACTTAAATATCGTGCAATAATCATTTGATGATTTAAATAAATAGAGTCAATTTGTTTATCACGATCTGTTCTTCGTAAATCATAAAATTGTTTTTTATGACTTAACTGTCTTTGAAAAGAAATTTGTTGAGTATTCGGATAAAATGGTATATATTTATATAATTCTTGAGATAATTGTTGAGATAATTGTGGAAACAATTCAGAAGACTTTAAAATCATAGATATAATTTTATTTATACAAAATAATTTTATTTAAAAAAATAATATACTATGGAAAAAAAAACCTTTAATTTTTTTTTTTTATTATTTTTTTTTGTA
>Ga0194133_10003725_pt1 | contig 21321 bp, 50 predicted proteins | sample TA2KigOf40mmetaG_FD_155448 | JGI IMG/M metagenome (GOLD analysis project Ga0194133, IMG submission 155448) | Freshwater microbial communities from Lake Tanganyika, Tanzania - TA2015055 Kigoma Offshore 40m | ecosystem: Environmental > Aquatic > Freshwater > Lake | place: Tanzania: Lake...
ATAGCAAGTAGCCAAGGTCTTCTTTTTCAGTAAAATCATGTGCATCAATAGCTTTAAAAGCCATATATCCATTCTCCTTATCTGAGGATACCAACATATTCATAATGTTCTCTGCTTCTTGTTTTGTTACTTTCATCAGTCTTCAATTTTAAGTGTTCTAATCATCCATTCTTCAGGCTTACCACTCTTAAGAGCTCTAACCCATTCTTTAGCACTTGGAATATATCCAAAGCAATCTTCCTTTACATGCTGTTCAGCTATGTACCGGACATATACTTCCTTGCCATCAGAGTTGGTAATAGTCATACCAAATCTTTGCTCACATTCAAATATACCTTCACTGTGGTGTCTAAACATTCTATGCTCAGAATGTCCTACCCAAGCTTTAGTAGCATCAAACCAGTTGTGAATTTCTAAATAGTCAAGCGGACTACCTCCAAACTTCTTGGCTGATGATCTTGCATGATCAAAGGGATGAGCCATTACATATTATTTATTTGTTCTACAACATCTTCTTTTGCTTGTTGATAGCCTTCAGCACGTGCCTCTTCTATCAAATCTTCAGCATATTCAATTATCTCTTGCTTTAATTCATCTGTTAGAGTTTGAGTATCCAAACTTTCTAACCAAAATCTAAAATCAATCATTGCTCTGTTCTTTCTATTAGTTTACCTTCATGTTGATAATCACGCGTTTCATAATATCTTACATTGTTATGAATTCTATACTCACCTGTCTTTACAAGTATTGCAACAAATCCAAATCCACCTTCATTGTTATACCAGTCTTCAATATTCTCTAGCAAAGTTTCATATGCAAAGTTTTCTAACTCTGTTGCTATGCCGCTATCTATATTACTAAGATTAAGACTATAATCAACACCGTTATCATATAAATCTTCTATTTCTTCTAGTGTTTCTACAGGAACTTGTAAATAACTAATTTGTTCTATTTGACCCGAGTCACCAGATCCTTCATAGCTTATTGTAATACCCGTAATACCCAAGTCAGCCAACTTAAGAAGAAGGCCTGTCATTTCCATTTCTGTCATAATCCTGCTTTTTGTATAAAATATTTAGTTACTTCAGGAATGTGTTTCTTGTAGTAAGATTGATTGTCCTTACACCATTGTTTCACTTCCTCTTTACTCTTAAATGGCTTTTGCCAAGAGTTATTATCCATAATCATATTAAATGTTGGCTCTAGTTCATCTATAAAAGATTGAACAGTCCAGCCTTCCCAGACATGTCTGTCATTATTCATAATTATTTTGTTTTGTAAAACCTACCGAGGATATTACCATTGAGGTACTCCTCTTTTTCTAAGACTTCATACAGAAACTGATGTTTAGTTTCTTGATAGGTAAGATCTATTGCACTGAAGCATATGAGCAGCATCTCCCGTTTGATTACTATACCATTCTTATGAGCATCTTTCAGTATTTTATTACTACTGTAGTACTTCATAAAGTCTGGTTTAATCTCCCGGACATACTTTTTGAGTCTTTTATCTGTGACTTGAGCTAAAGCTCTTTTACCAAGCTTCTTCTTTGTATTGGAGAAGAAATTCTTCTTACCAATATATTTCACTGGTTTGCCATCAATAATAGCACTCATCTCATAGATAAACCCTACTGCATTTTCAGGTATATCATCTTCAGTAAATTCTTTACCTTTAAATATCCACATCAGAACTTGTCTTTTAATAGTTCATTCATTTTTTCTTTGACTTTGATCAAGCCATGCATTGCAATAGAGTCAGATAAATCCTTCTCCATATCTAACAGTATTGGTTCAAAACCAAATCTGTCTTGATACTTTTGCATAGATGCTTTACCAGCAGTATCATTATCAAACAAGACACATATCTTACTAAACTTAGATCTTAATGTGTTTACAGTATATTCACTAAGCATGCTATTCTCACTGTCCGGAGCAATAACCTCTATGTGTTTATAACCTAACTTAACAAAACACATTAAGTCCTTTAGAGAAGATGTAATAACAAGATTCTTGTTCCTATAGTTCACCTGATCACCACCCTGAATATAATTCTGCACCTTAATAAATTTCTTTTCAGTGTTTTTAGGCATGTAGATTTTATACAGAGAACCATCTTTTCTAAAATAACCATAGATGTACTTGCTACTGAATCTATGAGAGATTGTTTCATTCTCTTCTTCCTTTTCCATTTTGAAAAATTCAAGAGGAGCAACTTCATAGTGTTCTAACAGTTTAGATCCAATCTTATACTTAGACCAATAAGCCTCATCAAGATTTGTCCAGTGTCTTATTTCATAATCAACCACCTTATACTTATCTTGAATCTTTAGAGCTACCTCAGCACGTTTACCATTGTCTTTGACATAGCTTTCATAATCTGATGTTATCTTGGCTAATGCACCGGATGTATCAAGATTATATAAGTGCTTTACCAAATCTACATGTCCACCCTGATGCCCTGATGAAAAGTCTTTAAACTTATACTTTCCAGATGAGGTATCAAAGTATACAAACATGGATGGTACTCTATCTTTAGAGTTAAATGCTGAGAGCATCTTTACATCTTGGCCGGTGAGTTTTTCTTTTAGATTCAGATAATATTCAAATACCCATTCTCTTGGTACATCTTCTATAGATGTAATAAGCGTTGTAGAAATCATAGCTGTAAATTTAATAGAAAAGGGGAGCCGTTTCCAACTCCCCTATAACCATTTAGTCAAGGCTGAAGTCAGAAGCTGCTCTTTTTGGGATGTCTAAATCATCATCATCACCAAAGGAGCTAACAGTTTTAGTCTCCATCTTTTTCAGATGCTCATCCTCATTATAAGGAAGTACAGCACCACCCTTAGCGGTAATAGCATAAGTACCTTTACCATCTTTAGGGAACCACATATCATAATTGGTGTACCCAGACTTACCTTCATATTCCTTACCTGCTACGCAAGCATCAAAATAGATGTCCTTAAATGGCATATCTTTATTGAAAGCTTCTACAAACTCTTCAATAGTATCATGCGCATTGTCCTGTGCAACAAACCATTCATTGATTCCCAAAGTCTTACAGAGTTTCTGTAGAAACATCAAGATTGATCTGTCTCTCTGAATCTCAATACCAGTTTTGGTTTTACCATCTGCAAATGCGTATTGGCTAGCTTTCACTCTACCAATTTGACCTGCATAATGTCCAAGAGATTCATTATCCTTATCAATCAAGAAGCCTTCAAAACCTGCAATAGGTTCTGTTTCTACATTTACTAACAGGTGATATGCTCCCTGAATGAATTTAAAATCATCTAGAGCAACACTATTAATCTTTAGTGTATAATTACCCGGTGCAATTGTTTTAGGTAGTCCTGAACCACCTTCTTTCAAGTCTGTTGTGCTTAACGCCATTTTACTTTGTTTTTAATTAATCAATAAATACTTTATCCCAGTAAGTCTTATACTCACCGTTCTCATCAATCTCAGCAATGACTATCTCTTCATTTCTGAGATGCTCCGGTCTTGCTCCACATGATACGTCATCATTGGTTCTGAAGCTGAGGATATTCTTGTTGCCCTTTCTGTAGAGATAACCAATAGCGTCTGAATTAGAAGTTGTAATTCTCTTCAGCTTACCGGTTAAATCTAAATCCATTGCATTGAATGTTCCACCAGCTTTCTCTAACTGAGTATCTTTTACGTGACCTACAAAGATCACATAAGGAGCCCATGTTAGAATGTAATCAATGACTTTGGTAAATGCCTGCCGTGTCCAGAAATATCCTGCACCCTCTGGCAAGCCAAGGATGTTACCATATTTCTCTTTACCACCGCCTGGATTAAACCAATTCTTACCCATTGGAGCTTTTGAATAAAGCATCTCTGCATAAGGGATAATCATTTCTTCTAATGCAGTTATAGTATCTACAGCAATATATTTATACGGATTACCCGCTTCTTTAATTGCTTTACCAATCTCTTTGAGTTCTTCAAAGGTCTTGGCTTCTACCTTCATTGCATTAAGATACTTCGTACCACCCTCTAAATCTAAGATAAGACAGTTTTCAAGCGTACTTAATAAACTTGTCTTACCAATCTTAGGCTTAGAAAAGATGATTAGATTTTTAGGGCTCTTACATTCCGGAGCCACTTTTGTAGTTGGCAATACTATTCCCATCACATTTCAATTATGTCATTTAACCATTTCTTTTGGCTCACAGGTTTCTTCAATAGAATTGCAGCAAGATCCCTAACTGTTAGTTGAGAAAATGGTGCATCTAAATCCGGATCCATAATGTCATCAAAGTCTGGAAATAAAGATGCTTGAACAGGTTCTTCCTTTTCAATCTTAACCTTTACTAACTCAGATACCGGCACTAAATATCTAAAGTGACCATTAGCACCTGGTTCAGTACGCTCATACTCTTCATCATAGTGAGGATTAAATCTCCACTTATAAAGAGTTCTATCAGGATCTTCAGGATCTAAGTCTATACTTGTGAACTCTGTGTAAATATCCCTACCTTTCTTTACTTCACTAGCAAAGAAACCAATGTGCTGCTCATTCATACCTTTTGGTACATAAGCACATTTAGGAATAAATAACGGAGATTCTTCTTGTATAAGCTTGAACTTCCAATCATGATGTTTGAGCAACTCCTCAGTCTTCTCTTGTCTGTTTACATTTGTTGCTTTAGTTGATAAACTCATAATACATCATTTAGTTGATAATCTTTTCTCCTGTTGAGGAGGTGTAATCATTTCTACAATTTTCATCTTCTCAAATTCAGCTCTGAAAAAGCTAAGTCTTGTATCACCATTCCGGCATTTCAGAAAGTGTAAGACAATAACTCTATCATCTTCAATCACATACCTATCAGGGCCATAAAACCTAATCTTCTGTTTAGCAGGTCTATTAATACCTATGACAGTATCAGCATGCTGTAACAGAGCATCAGCCCCGAATAAATCAGACTCCAAAACATAATTACCATACTTACCCTCTTCATTTCTCTCTGGATTATCTATGTTTCTATTGAGCTGACTCAGCACAACAAAAGACACAGGATACATCCTTTTGAGTAGTGTTAAAGCTTCACCAAGATTATTAAGCATATCATGCTTGTCTTTCTCATATGGTGCTTTCTTAAACAATAAAGAGTGATCTACAGTAATCAACACTTTTGGCATAATCATACTTCCTTCAGAATCATAAGTTGCATGAACTTGCATGTAATCCCCTATTATCTCCTTGAATTCTTCTATTGTACAAGGTTTCTCTACTACATCAATGGGATACTTAACTTTTTCCTTTGCGTAATCATAACATTTTTGTAAATCAGAATCACTTAATTTTCCATCAGCACTACATAGGTACTTATAGGATCTTCCAATAACACTGGAATACTCACGTATAGCTGATGTTCTAGCTAACATCTCAAACTGAAACTGCAGTACTCTAAAGTTCTCACCTGGATTGAGAGGGAAAGACTCCCGCACAATCTGTTCTGCAATTAGTGTTTTACCTGATGCTGGTCTACCACCTATAACTGTGAGCGTATTCCACTCTATTCCATCTGTAGTAGCATCATTAAACTTAGGCCATGGAGTCCGAAGACTCTTGATATGCCCTTGCATTCTACCCTGCAGATATTTTAGAGATTCTTGGAAACCCTCTCTCTGACTATTCCATTTTTTCCTTGGAGCAGTCTTGCTTTTATTATCCATACATACTAGTTTATAGCTTCTTTCTTGGCAAGATTGTATAACGCATGGAACACGGTTATCAATAGCTCAATACCTAAATACTGTAAGAAACTCATAGGTTGGATAAACGTATTGATTATCCAGTAACCCGCCAATGTACCAGTAATGGCAATCAGCAATAATTTAATCTTCATACTACCTTCTCTTTAAAATGCGAATCATAATTGTAATCATCACTACCATTCATAAATACCTCACAATAGTTAGCCAGCTCAGACTCAAAAGTCTTTTCTGCTGGATTAAGCTTCCGGATAAAGTATTGAGATGTTCTCATATACTTGTATCCTTGTCTTTCATACTCATCAACATACATTTTTGTAGCATTGATTACAGTATCCCAATCATAGCTGTGAGTCTCAAAGAACCATCTAAAGTTGTTCTCTAAATTCTTCTTATCAGACCTGGCATACTTACCGCTTGGTAGCTTAAATTTAGGAAAAATATCTAAATATTCCTCAATTTTTGTAGAGAAATCATCACCCAAAATAGCTGATGAAGTCTTCTTTTTACTCTTCTTGAAATAAGCATCTAGCTCATCAATTAACAAGATGGCTTTGCCTGTTGGCATACCATCTATTAACCATTCTCCTGTAGACAATCTTGCCATCTCAATACTGGAGTTTACCAATGGACTTGGTACAGTATTTTTCTTGATGTTGTAAAGAATGTATAGGGAGTTTGGCGTAAGTCCAAGATTTATTATCTTAAAAAAGATCTCTTCCATATTACCACTCAATGTCAAAGTTATAATTCTTCTTCAGGATATCACTAGTCTGTTGAAAAATATCCTTACAATCCCATTGCTCCAAATGATTATAGGAAGCACTTGCTGGATGAGAGACAAACAACTTATAGTTATTGTCATTTACTGCATCTGACCATTCTTCTGCTTTCTTACCCATATAGATATATACAAGACCGTTATTATTCCATGTCAACCAATCAAACAAATATGCCAGAAAAGGTCTCCATACTAAATAATGCTGACCTACCTTACCTACATTAGTTGTCAAAGCTGTATTCAAAAGTAATATACCTTGATTAGACCAGCGTTTCAAATCCATACCTCTTGATGCATTTACACCGTTATACACTGTTCTGTTCACTGCTTCAAGCATAAACCTAAGACTTGGCTGCATTTCTTCTGCTTCACTTAAGCTAAATGCAATACCATCTGCTTGATTAAGTCCTGGATATGGATCTTGACCTATTATTACTACTTTTAACTGATCATATGGACATTCTTCAAATGCCCGGAACCAGTTCTTCATAGTAGGAGTAAATCTTTTACCATCTCTAGCTTGTTTTGCTAATGCAGTAATGATATTCTCAAAGTCTTTACTATAAATAAATCCCCGGAGAACTCTTGCCCATCCAGAAGGTTCTAGCTTAGCATAAATCTTGTCTTTTATCTCTTCTATATCTAGTTTATCACTCATATTATTATATTTGTACTATGGCAATTAAAGTTAAAGAACTCAAGGATGATGCAATTGTTAGCATTCAAGTTAACAAGAACTACTACCTCATGATGAAATCTGTTTTGTTTTATCTCTTTATACAAAGAGAAGACACAGCAGAAAAAGAGGCAGCAATCAATAAAGTAATGACTGGAAAGTTTGAAGACATGGATGAGTGGGAAAGAGCCTTTCATACTGTCACATTATTTCTTGCTGAAGTTGAAAAACAAGCAACAAATAATAACCTATATGATGAAAAGGAAATACTTGAGCCCAATGATGAGGGCTATGTAGCTCCTACCCAAGATTAATTCCATTGTCTTCTGCAATACAGTTACAAGCTTCAATAGCTAGACTTATCTCATCTTTACTACAATCACCAAAAGATCTATCACTTAGACCTGCTTGTTCTTTTACAAGGAGTTTCATCTCCTCAAAGGTGTATCCAAGATCCATAGCAATAACTCTAATACAAGTATGTACCTTAGTTATTTGTGCTGTAGAAGCTTTAACACCACATACACTCATGAAAATATCAACCTCTTCTCCTTCTTTTAGATTCTTGATAAACAAGTCATAGAGGAGTTTCTCTTTTGAATCAGAATAGACAAGCTTGCCATTCTTCTTCATTAGTTTTCCAGTAAACATTAACTATTCTTTTTCCACTTTTGATGTAGAGCAATAAGCACTTGTATATCCTCTATGTCTTTGATTGTTACATCTATCTCATAGCAGTATACATTCCACTGATTATTATTAATCTCATCACTTGCTTCACTGACTAATGTAAAATCATCATTCAGATTTAACTGGTAATGATAATAATCATTCTCATTATCACTCTCTGATGCTGGCACATCAACTCTTTCAAATCCTTCTTCAATTAACTCGTGTTCTCTGATCATCTTTTTCTAGTTTAGTTGACATAGGCGTAATAAACTGTGAGTACTGTGTTGCTACATCAACAAACTCCTGAGATACCTTTTCAATATCAGTAAACTCACCATGTTTCTTTATGCGCTGTGCTCTAAGAGATTTAATACTCATTAGAGCAATGTAGATATTATCATTGTCATCAGATATCAGCATCTTTCTTATATTCTCAACTCCGGTGTCATCAAGACATCCAAGTTGTTTAAGTAAATGCATCTCTGAGAGTATGATAAAATCTGCAGGCTCACCCGCATGTACACCCTTTGTATACATAAACCAAAGATAATTAAAGTTTCTATCTGTACCTAAAGTAATATCAAAATGTTCTTTTGCTATTTTGTTGCACAGATTTCTGTAGAGATTACGAGTTTTAGTATCAAAGATCCTATCACTTATCCTCATGTTTTCTTGCCTTTGGTGGTTCATAATTCTCTTTCAGCCAAACAAACACATCATAGATTGTTTCACTACCTGTTCTTTTTACTTTGTGGTAGATATCAATCCATAGATCATTCTCTTCCTCAAGAACTCTGTGTAGTAGTTTAGCTGTTAATTCGGTATATCTCATACCAAGTGAGTCTAGTTTGATTGTTCTTTCAATCTCAAACTCATATACAGTACCTTCATTACCATCGCAGTCATTTATCCAGCAATCATCTGGATGCACTGGCATGGATTTTCCAACAATTTCTCCGGTGGGCTCTTGTTCATTATAAACTACAACCCACTTTTCATACATTTTGGTCAGTACACCTTGCATCACACAAAGAATTGAAGTATAACATACAGTACTAAATTACCCATAGTAGATCCAAGACATATTCCTAAAAAGAACATATCCCATCTACCAAATATTGGCTCGTCATCTTTCTCTTTCATATTCTGTCTTTCTTAATTAACAACATTATAAGTACTAACTCTAAAAATGCAATGGTGTAATTACCTCTATAGGTAAAGTATGCACCGGATAATACAACAAGATAAAAATACATCTTGTCACACAATATAAAATCAATCAGCTTTTTCATCTTTCTTTTCTTTTAAATATTTCTTTTCAAACTTATCCCAGCCTTCAAATGAAGCAACAAGCAGATCTAATCTGATCTCCTCTTCATGCTCATCACACATACCTATACCTTTTACATCAAGGTCAGGTGAGTATCTTTTGGTAGCTGGTTTACCACACTTAATGCAAGTCATCTTATTCTGATTTAATATCCATAAAAGGAAACCATTTGGCTACTCTATTTGATACTTTCTCATCGTTAAATACCATAGCCATAAGCCCAAGGGTTAGTCCACTTAATAATGCGATGAGCAGTAATATTATCATACCCAAGGCTAAATTCAAAATAAAATCACCAATAGATGTAGACTCAATTAACTTGTATGCACCCAATCCTATTCCATAAATAACTGCTAGGTTACACACTAACCAAGTGAAGTAACTCATTCCTAATAATAATTTTCTCATCTTATTCTGATTTAGATTCAACAATCTCAATTAACTTTTCAAGACAAGCAAGTTCTGCTTCTTCATAAGTATCGTAATCACAGTCTCCTCCAGCGTCTCCAGAATTATCAATAACAAATTCTTGTTCTTCAATATTAAGAATGTCATAACCATAAAAAACTGTATTGAGTTTACCAGACCATACGTTATGTTGAAATCTATACTTCTCTCTAAACCATCTGAAAGCCTGTGAGAATGTTGGTGCTAAAACATTTGTTTCTGCTATATTATTTGGATTCACATATTTAATTTTACCTAATTCCTTAAATCCACCCATATAAAAACTAAAACAAGGTTCATCAAATCCAAGTGCTTTGAGTTTAACCGCCAACTCATAAGGTACAAATTCTTTTTCCATCTTATTCTGTTTTATCAAATAAATAATCATAATATCTCCTGTGACTATCACTAAGATGTTTTTCTTTCTCAAAATCTTTTGGCTCATCAAAGTTATACTTTATAACTTCTGTCCTTGTAGGTATATGTATTTCCGGTGAGCGTTCAGATAAGAGCTTACCAATAAATGATATAAACACAATTGCAAAAAATGCAAACATTACTTTAATTATTGTATTCTGTTTCATAGCTTAAAGTTTTACTTTAACTTAAAAGATATAACGTATTGTGTTCCAAGGTATTATGCTATCATGCAACTCAGTCCATTCTTTAATATACTGAGCTTTTAATCCTGTTTTATACCTTATATTTTCACCACCAAACTGTGATGTCTTAGTCTCTTGTATTTCTGGTTTCCATAGTAATTCTTCTCCTGGAACACCTTTCAATACATTAAGATCATGTTTAGCTTGATTATGAGTAAGGAATATTACTTCAGCTTTGACAGCATCTGTATCCCAAGCATGAGTTCTTGCAAAATAGCCTATATGCTGAAATAATTCTTTATACTTACCTAACCAATCATCATGAACAATTACTGGACTAAAGTTAAGATGAACTTCATATCCCGCTTCTATAAAACGTTCTATATACCTTAATCTATTATGTAAGGTACTAGTGTTAGGTTCAAGAATCAATCTCCAATCTGGAGGCATAAGGCTGAATCTGATTCTAATCTTACCTTTTGGATCAAACTTTAATAAATCCTCATTTACACACTTAGTAGCAAATGAGCCCATAGCTTTTGGATGATCCCGAAAGAATGTAAATATCTTCTCCCACTCATGATACTTAGCATGTAGAGCAAAGTCTTCATTACAAGAGATGTCATAAGTTATATACTCCTCATGTGTCTGATTAGGTTTCTTTACATCTGAGTCTGCAAACCAGGAGTGGTGATCTATAGCTGTAAGTATTTCCTCTGTATTAGTAGCAACATCAAGTCCCACAGGATGGTGTCTTTTCATATAGCAATAGCTACATTCATAAAGGCAACCCACTCCAAATGAGGGACTTATGTAATCTGTGCTTCTGCCAGAGGGTCTTATAACCATAGACTTTCTTTTGCCTTTAGTTATTATTCCCATATTTTTTTCTTTGTTCTAAATAATCAATAATAAATCCTATAGCAACAATTATATTCATTCCGAGAGAAGCAAGTATTTCTGTTATATCCTCATAGACAGTAGTCATCAAATGTATGTGACCTACCATCCAAAAAGGTATGGACAAGTTTTGGCTTATCCATACCACTAGATACTTTAGAAAATATTTAATCTCCTTCTTCATTGTTTACCGGGCGGATATATTCAACCCATAAGCGAGAAATATCATACTTTTTCAGAGCCTTTATCTCCAGATGCATCTTCTGCATCATCACTGTTTGTTTTTTGACTCTGTCTAAGCCTCTCCTCAATTTCTCGTAATTCTTCATATTCATATTCTTTCTTAAGATTATACTCTGCCAGACTAAAGTCTTCTGGAACTACACCATACTTTTCTTTGAGTTCCATATAGAGTTCTTTCATTCTTCCCATAAGGCTAATGCTTTTTGTATTAGATTTCTTAATGCTGTTCTTGGATCTAACTCCTTCACTTTAGAATAAGCTTTTATCTTCTGATATGTTTTCTTATCAAAGTTGACTGTATAAGCATGTTTTCTTACATACCTTTCATCCAAGCGTTCTTCTTTATCATTAGAGGGAAATTCATAAGGAAATAGTTCTCTTACTTCCATAGTATGTCTCATAAAGACAGACTCTTTTATGCTTATAAGATCATATGGTATTTTTTTACTGTGATTAACACTTGATCTATCTATATCAAAGATCCTTTCCAACTCTATTTCTGTCATACCAAACTTGTAGTATGCAACAGCAAGAAGATAATTTCTTGGATCAAGAGTCACCCGTTTTCTTGTTCTGATAGGAGGTTTAATCTTATTCCAGTGGTTTATTATGTCTTCTGATGTATACATGACTAATCATTTAAGTTCATATACCCTGTAAATACTCCCAAAGGAGGAAATATCACTCCGCAAACCCGGATAGTTTCAGCTCTGTACTTGGGCTCAAAGTCACATTGTGTGAGTTTGTATATGTTTAGTATATACCCAAAGATTACAGCCAAATACAATCCTAATACTAAAATTGATTTTAGTGAATCCTTCATAATCAATAAATTAATTGGTACTAAGCAGTTTCTAATTCTGCTTCTTTCATTACAGGAGTTTCTGTAGTTATGGCAAATCTGTCAGCATCAAAGTATTCATAGGGAAAACAAGACTGGCCGAGATCAATCTCAGCCAGTTTTAACCCTACCTTGTTTCTTTGAATATTCATCATAGTAGTTGACACTACTGTATATACCTCACCTTTTACAATCCACTTTTCAGGTGGTATTTGCTTTGGTCGGTTACTGTCATTAATGCAAGTTACCCGCATACTCCTCCATTATTACTTCTAATCCTATACCTGTAAGCTCAGCTTGTAGCTCCATCATGTCTAGGAAGTTACCAGAAGTTATATCACATTTTCCATTGTTGTGTGTAATAACTGCACACTGCTCAGCTTGTTCTTTGTCATGACCGCAAAATCTCATGAGAGCAGCAATTACAAACAAGTAGCTGTTCTCATCATCATTCTTCAATATCAATCTGTGTGTCTTTTCCAAAACCATAAATTCGTGTTCAATTTACAAAAAAATCATAATACAATACCAAAGTTCTTCCAAGTGATCTTGTTTTCATCATATCCCTCAAGTGCTTCTTTGACCCATTTCTCATCCATGGTATTCATATAGCACAAGATATGAATAGTAGCTGTCTCATCTGGATTCAAGCGGAGTAATCTACCAATTCTCTGAGCAGACTTTCTCTCATTACCATAAGCATGCATGATTATACCTTGTTTAAGATTAGGTATGTTTACACCCTCACTTAACTGTAGTACACAAGATAAGTGAGTAATATTACCATTCTTAAATGCTACTAAGTTATCATGAGACTCCGGATTGTTACTATGGTAACTATACTTACATAGTCTGTCTGCTTGATCCTGAGTATTAGCAAAGATTAAACACTTAGACTTGATACTCTCAGATAGTAACTTAGTATACATCTCTTTGCTAGGATATCCCATCATAGCTTTCATCCGCATTACTCTTGCTATCTGAGCTGACTTACCTCCACCAGCCATTTCTACACGGTTACACCAGTAGTTATAGTTAGCTTGTTCTGTAGTAGCAAATCCACCGGACTTAGTATCTACCTTAACAGACTTCTTAGAATTGTCTAATCTCAACTCATGAACTATAATCTTATAGTCATTAAGTATATTGTCATCAATTGCATCATCTGTTAGATAAGTATACACCACCGGGCAGAACTCATCTACCATGATACCTTTCTCAGAACTACTATGCTTTGGCGGTGTACCAGAAAGACCAAGTATTCTACCAGTGTAGTTATCTAAGAACTCCCGGTGACTAAATAACAAGCTGTGACACTCATCAAGTATAACAATGTCATACTCTCTTGGATCATGCTTACTCAAGCTTAAATAAGTACTGAATGTAGCATTCTCTAAAACTTTCTCTTTATTAAATTTTACTGCTTGTGATCTCCACTCAGCTATAATTGAAGTTTTAGGAGCTACAATAAGAACATTCTTCAGTGGAGTGACATGCTTTTCCAAATACATAAGGCCTACAAGAGTCTTACCCACACCGGTGGCCAGACCCAGACCTACTCTTAATTGTCCATCTGTAGCTGCTAATGCAGCTGACTGAATCTCATCTCTATTCATCTTATTCTGATTTACCTTGAAATAATCTCCAAGTAGGAACAAAATATGCAGAACTTCCAAAAACAGCTTCTACATCCAAAATTGCCTCAGCTTGAAACCATTCTTTTTCCATTAAGTCCTGACTATCTGGCCATTCAACAATTGTATAAGAATCTTTTATAATACTTAATAACATATCCTTAGTCTCATTTTCACTAAGATTATTAATTTGTTTTTCTATCTCTTCCATCTTATTCTGATTTAAAGGTTACTTAATGTTTTCTAGTGGATAACAATCTCTAGTAAAAGCATCTAATTCACCCATACTATAACTTGAGTCTTCATAACTTTTTTCAGTCATTGCTTTTCCTTTAGCTTTCAATGCAGCTTCTACATGAAGTTTAGCAAATTCAATCATTGCTTTTTGAATATCTTTTTCTGATTGTGCATAACAATCTCTTGACAAGTCTAATCTCCAAAGTTCTCCCAAAGGATTAGCTATCCCTTTTTGAATTAAAAACTCTTCTGCTGTCTGTTTCATCTTAAAACTCTATTATTACATCATTCTCATTAAGAATCTCCCGGAGTTTTTCTCTCATCTTCTCATAAATACTATACTCCTCATTACTTAAGTTATCATTGTACTTATACTCACTCCGGAGATGCTGATCAAACTCCCATATGGCATGTGCCATGGCCGTAGCCTGAGTATAAACCCGAAGGTCATACTCAGACTCTGCCTCTACTGTAAAAATTACTTTTGTCATTTAGATAACTTAAATATCTGTTTTCTAATATAAGCACCGGTTTCATCACCACTAGACATAAGCTTAATGGTTTTTATGTGCTTATTAATATTAGTCATCACTTGCTGATGATCATACTTACCATTGTATGCCACCATAAAAGCATTTAAGAACTGAAACTTTACTGCTCTATCAGCCATACCAATAGTTAAGAAGATATCATTAAAAGCTTTACACATATCCTCTGCATTAGGATTAGTTACTCTAAATGTACCTTTCTTAATAGGTTGTGTGCCGTATCTAATTGAAGGCATATTAGTAGCAATACATGCTAACATAGAAATTTCTATGTCATACATGTTTTTCCACTTAAATAACTTCATATAGTCTGGCTCAATCATCTTCCAAGCATTGATATAGTTCATAAGTTCCCATGACTTACTTGAGTTATTTAAGTAAGCCATTTTCTCAATCAAATCTTTCTCAGACTCAACATCTACATCAACATAAGGAATTGGCATACCCTCTCTTTCCAGAGCAGTTGCCAAATGCTGTCCATCTATAATATAGGTTTTTGTAATACCTTCAATAATGTCTGTTGTTGTAGTAACAACACATCTTAGTACACCCATTTTACGGACACTTGCAATCATTTTTTGTACATGCCTACTATCCACACCTCTATTCATAGGTAGAATAGCAAATTTTGAGTAATCAGTTGCATGTTTTACTTTTAGTTCTTTTCCAATCATTTTCATAATCATAATTTTAAATTGTTAGATTTTCTCGTTTTTAATCAATAAACTATTTGCATAAAGAGTATTCTTAAATGCAGCAATTGCAAGCTTCCCAGCTTCTATTTTATTGTTTTTTTTGAATGATTCAAATGCTTTGTCACCAATGATTTCTGACTTGTCAGCAACTGCTTTAATCTGTTTTACGTCTACCTTACCCATATTCCCTGGTTTTTAAGTTCTCTAATAATTTTAATATGTTTTCTTTTGACATCAATCATCTGTTGTGTAACTTGATCTGGCTTAAGACCTAAATGTTTATCAAGTGCAACAATAATATATTTGTCAGTAAGATTAACTGAATCTTTATAGTTAACTATATGATCAGCAATCTTACGATTTCTTACAATAGATAAAGCTTCAAGCATGGGATCTTCATATTTTACTTGACATCTCTTCTTGTTTCTTCTTTTTGCAAGTCTACAATACTCTGGACCACTAGTTATTCCATTTTTAAATCCAACATACTTACGACCTTGTGATCTTACTTTATACTTTTTTAAAATCTTTTGATCTCTGTATACAGAATTTTTTACAGTAGCAGGTGTAACACCAATATATTCAGCCGCTTCCTTATAAGTATAGAACTCTGTAATTAAATTATTTTGTAAATCATAAATCTTTACATGTTTCTCTTTTTCCATATGCAATCATTTTAAGTATCCAAGCTCTCTTGCTTCTTTAGGATTACTGTGACACCAGTCATGACATTTTCTGCATGCTGCCAGCCATGTAGCCTGCGCAAGAGTTTTGATTCCTCTATACTCAGTATGATGAATATCTGTAGCTTGACCAAGACATCCCGGGAGTTTTAACTCACACATAGGATGTTTAGTAAGGTACTCTTTCCTCATTAGAGTATAAGCCTTATCAATAGCTTTCTGTTTATCTGACTTTTGTTTAATGGAAGATGAGGGAGCAAGCTTTGGTTTCTGTGGTTTATTCTCTTTGCTTTTGTGGCAACTCCAGCAATCTTTACAGTACTTGCTACCCTCATGATTCTTCCATATAACAGTTTCCTTCTGGCAACCACTACAAACTTTTAGTTTCATAGTAGATCTTTAGGAAACTCTCCTTTGTCTTTATCAGGATAATCACCTAATCCACTTTTGTATAATCTCTTGATTCCATCCCAGAAACCTGTAGCAATATAACAACTGTGAATTATAACACCTTTTGGAATTACAATGTATCCAATAAGTGTTGTATGATAGTTATCTCTTTGCTCTAGATTACTTACAAAAGCATTATAGTAATCATCCTTACTAACATAGATTAGCCAGTGAGTCTTTGTTTTCCAAATAACTCTACCTTGTACAGTATCTATACCACCTACAAGCTCCGGGTTATACTTACCCCTTTTGTCATAAAATGTTTTCATACTTCAAGTGTTACTATAATATCACCTACCTTAAGAACTGTTACTGAGTCATTTACATGAATCACAAGACACTCATTATTAATATCATTGTGAATATCAATCTTTAATCCGTAACTTCTTGCATTAGCCATAGCTTCTGCAATAGCTTGAGCTTCTCCGGCTTCTTCATTTAATGATGGTTTTCTTGTTCTTGTATCCATAACTCTTTCTTTTCTGGGTTCTAACTCAGAGGGATCAACCTCATTAACAATTATTCTTTTGGGTTTATACTTATAAGCAGTATAACAAGAGCCTGTAGACACACCAAATAAAACAGCAGCTTCTTTAAAAGCCACCATTCTATCTTCATGTGCATCTATATATCCTCTTAGCTCCCCTCTTTTTTCATCTGTCCATGAAAAATACTTTCTTTTACTCATAATTTCTGATTTTTAAGTCTTGGTAATTCATTAGGGTTATTTGTCAGACTCATAAAGTTCTTTGGTAGAACTCCTTCCTCTATAAAGATACGAATAATATCATCTTTTTTGATGTTTAAATCTTTAAAGTTTAATGTGTTTTTAAAGTTTACATCTGTATCCGTGTCATTCAATAGATAGTCTGTGATTGGAGAATTGGGGAACAATGTCTCAAACAAGATATTAGTATATCCTATGGTTAGTTTCTGCTTGTAAACATTAATTACATTCTGACCCTTGATATACACCTTGTTGATCCGGTGTTTCTTCTTCTCACATGTTTTAGCAAGTTCATCTTGTGTAAGTCCATTAAGACCATAGAGTGCACGCTTATACAGATAGTTCTGATAAGCTGTGAACTTGTCTTGTTCATACTTCACATAAAGATTCTTTGCTACTGTCTGGTACTCAGCAAGACTGCCTTTGTACTCAAATTTCTGTTTTCTGCTGTTCTTTTCCATATACTCAATTAAAAAAAAATAAAAAAAAAGAGGGACGACTAAATAATCATCCCTCTATATTGATTTACAATTTACAGATTGTCAAAGCTTTCATTAGGCTTTACATGCTGTACATGACTTTGCGCAGCATAAGCGGCTTTGATTTCTTCTTTGTTGATGTGATCAATAGATTTATCTACTTTACCTGCATTAGGTGAGTAAACATTTCTACGATAGATAGGCTTGATAGCACCATCTTCATCTCTACCTACACACACAATTCCGGTTGATCCTGCAATTTTAAGATCTTTTTCAGGATTCTTGCTGTTGAATGGAGCAAAGCTTTCTTCTACTAAAATATTACCTGGCAACTCTTGTCCAGCATAGTATCCGCATTCTTTCAGTGCTGATATCTCACCATGAATTAATGTGCTTAACACTTTACGCTTTAAGAACTGAGATTTCTCATCAATCACTGTGCGAACTTGCTCTAGTCTGATATATCCAAAATCTTCATTGCTGGATGTATGAACTACACTACCTGTTGCTGGATCTGCAACCACTTTTACTTTTGATTCCATGACTTTTGTTTTTGAAATTAAACTTGATTTGACTTTTTGAGTAGATTACTATTTCCTGTAGCTACTCAAACTACAGGAGAGTTGTTAACACGGGCGTGTTAGATATCCAAATCTTCTGGCATGTCTATGATGTCATCAAAAAAGATTTCATCATCATCCAGAGAGATTGTATTAGAACTAGGCTCATCCTCTTCATCATTTGTTAGATAGTCAAAGTCATAATGCTTCTCTGTTTGACTGTTATCTACTGTTGCTGAGCCTTTAAAGGGGTTTAGTATTGCCTCACCGCAATTAATAGCGACAAGATATTGTATGTCCTGATCTGTAAGACAAAGGAATTCTTCTATAGTGAGATATATAGTTTTACCGTTAGGTAATTGATACAGCACGTTACACAAATAAGGTTAAATATAAACCATTTAAACTTTAGTGTTAAATCCGTATCATTTTTGGTGGCACTATATAGCTAAAACAATAAAGGAGGGTATGTTGCAACCCTCCTGTATTATCTGGTTGGAAAAGTACATCAGCAGAATGTACTCTCTTTAAAACCCCGTTGTTACATATGGACGTGTGGATGTAACTTTTGATTCCTCATAGAAATCAGAATCTGCATGTTTCCAATCATCTAAAGATATCCATGCTATAACAGGATCATTAGATATCTCAAGTGTAGGTAGTTGCACACCCAGTGGAGAATATTGATGATATCCCCTAAATGATATTACTGTACACTTGATAAATCCATTCTCATTATGAGAAGAAGCTTCATACGGTTTCTCATCTACATTCCATCCCAACTTGTTTATAGGAACATAGACTTCTGAACCTTTGGTAGGAACATAAGGCAAATCTTCACCCATAGCTACTCGCATAAATACCTCTGAGCCTTTATGAGATTCAGCCAATAATCCATGAAGAAGTGCAATAAGGTTCTCACGTTCCCAACCTAATACTCTACCCAAGGTGTTTCTAAGTATCTCATTAGTAATAGAAACAGTACAGATTACCTTATCATCTGCATTCATAGGCCTTGTTTTTGCATCCTTTTCCATTTACTCTTAGCATTAGAAAGTTCCATTCTTTCTATCTCTGTTTTCTTAAATACAGACCGGTCTATTCTCACCGGTCTGTTATTAATTTCTGCTTGGAGCTTTGCACGTTCTGCACTTGCTGCTCCTGATACATCTGATCTTTGAATTCCTGCTACTGAAACTCTTGTAGCAAAGTTTAACTTTTTCATACCGCGTTGTTTAAATCTGGTAATCCACTAACTTCTTCATGCACTGTCTTAGTGAGTTCTATCATGAAGTCATAGAACTCTTCTTCAGAGGTGATATTCACATACATCACCGGTTTGTGACCCACTTCTCCATCATCAAATGTGATTGGAGATAGTATAGCACAATTAAGAATTAAGTGCTGTGGTATCTTAGACCGGATGATCATGTTATTCTCATCTCTTGTAAAATAGCTATATTCTGGTATCACACTGAGTAAATATTTACTGCCTTTGATCTCCAAAAGATTCTGCTCTTCCATTTCCCAACCATGGGCTTTAATCAAGTCTTCCATAATCATCCAATTTCATTCATTTCAACTACAAACATACCTCTAATTGTTTTTAGAGTAGTATACTCATCCTTAACAATTTTAGCGGATTCTTCACTTTGCGAGTGTTCTATCAGATATGTTTTAAGGTGATCCATTCTTTCATTCAAATCAGCTTCAAAATGCTTTAGCTGTTGGTCATTCATCAGATCCAAAGCTAATTTTAAAAATCTGTTTACTACATTTGCTTCCATAATCATACTTGTTTTTCTGAGTAATAGTACTCATAAATTAATAAATCATACATCTTGTCCTTTGTAATTAAGTGCTACATAAGTGAAATATATAAAGCTTGATACCATAACAAATGATAGCATAGCTCCTGCTATATCACCCCTATACATAAATGCACTGGTTAATAAAATTAATCCTAAAGATAGAATAGCCATAATGGCTGCTACAATCATACTTGCTGTTTTCATAAATCAAAGTTCATTTGGTCCTTAATTCTGCTGAGTTGTTCATCAGCTTTTAACTCATTGTAGATATCCTCTAACCACTGGTTGTAGGCAATATCTAATCTTTCTCCTGTAAGTTCTTTACACTGTGGTTGATCTTGGAAAAAGTCTTCTAAAGAAAATGGTTCTGCCATTGTAATTCATTTAGAGTAAATAAAATAACGGTTTCTGTTGCCAGGTACCGTTAAACCCCGAATCTCAATCAGCTCCAATACAGGAGTACCGTGCAGTGTCCACAGTATCTAGCATTAATTGTTGAGGAGAATAAATCTCACCCTTCAATACACCCTTCAATACAGAAGGGCTAAAGCCAGATACCAAGCCAATGCCTGAATCTTTAGCAGATGCAGGAACATTACCCAGTCTACCGTTTACATTCCAGAAAATGATTTCAGGCATCTTGTATCCATAAGAGGAGTACTTAGATCTGATTTCATCAAGGTTTGTACGGCCAGCAGATGCTTCATCAAACTCCATATCACTAATGATAAGGATTTTAGTTGGCATCTCAGACTGTTGTAATGATTCTCTGACAGCTGAGTCAAGAATCAAGTCAAATGTGGCTTGAAGATTTGTGTTCATGCCCCAGTCTGCATTCTCTAACTGTCTCATTCTCTCAGATAGACTACCTTGAAGGTAATTCATCTGTGGAGATTCAGAGAAAGTTATGAATGCATCCTTGAATATACTTCTGTTTCTCTCTGAGATATAAATCCCGAGTGCTACAGAGACATCCATTGGAAGGCCTGTCATACTACCACTGACATCACATACAGGAATGATCCTTTCTGTGCTATCAGACATATAGTCTGGCAAAGCGTTCCACTGAGCTTCCACTGCCTGAGCATCTTCTCCTTTCTCAATTGCTTGATACAATTGATGAGGAAATAATACTGAAGCATTAATCTTCTGCTTGCCGTCATGAACATCTTGTATGTACTCTGCAAATCTTTCACTGTCATGGTGAATGAATGCACTTCTATACTTGTTCATGGCTACTGATGGTACACTAGCA
>Ga0194133_10003727_pt1 | contig 21316 bp, 26 predicted proteins | sample TA2KigOf40mmetaG_FD_155448 | JGI IMG/M metagenome (GOLD analysis project Ga0194133, IMG submission 155448) | Freshwater microbial communities from Lake Tanganyika, Tanzania - TA2015055 Kigoma Offshore 40m | ecosystem: Environmental > Aquatic > Freshwater > Lake | place: Tanzania: Lake...
CCAAGCTGACCGCCGGTTCGAATGGCGCGCTTGACCCGGCTGACTATGAGCGCACGGTTGCGGCGCTGATGTCGGGCGGCTCGGACCCGGTCATCACCAAGACCCCTGAAGGCGCATGGACCCATGTGATCACCGACAAGGCGCTGCAATAACAGCGGCTTGAAGGAACAAGAAGGGGCGCAGGGGAAACCTTGCGCCCCTTTTTCATGGGCCTGTGCGGGGTTGCGGATTGCTGCGGGGTTTGTAAACTTCTTTACAAAGCCATGGAGGGTTCATGCCGCTGTCCGCCTTGACCGGAACCCGCTTGCGCGAGCGCAGGCAGGCCTTGGGCCTGCGGCAGGCCGATCTGGCGGCCGAGGTGGGCATTTCGGCAAGCTATCTGAACCTGATCGAACATAACCGCCGACGGATTGCCGAGGGGCTCTTGGTGCGGCTGGCGGCGGCGTTGGATGTCAGTATGGAAAGCCTGCAGGAAAGCCACGCCGAGGGGCGTCTTGACAGCTTGCGTGCGGCAGCGGCGGCGGTGCCGGGGGCAGGGGCCGAGGTCGACCGGCTTGACGAGCTTGTGGGTCGCTTTCCCGGCTGGGCAGCCGCTTTGGGGGAACTTCATGAGCGGAGCCGCGCGCTGGGGCGCGTGGTTGAGGTGCTGAGCGACCGGATGGCGCATGACCCGCATCTGTCGGCCAGTCTGCACGAAGTCTTGTCGGCGGTCTCATCGGTGCGGACAACGGCGGCGATTCTGGCCGATACCGATGATATCGAGCCCGATTGGCGGCGCAGGTTCCATCAGAACCTGCATGCCGACAGCGAGCGTTTGGCCCAGGGGGCCGAGGCGCTGGTGGCCTATCTTGATGGCGCGGCTTCGGGGCAGGAACAATCCATCGCCTCGCCGCAGGAAGAGGTGGAGGCCTGGGCCGAGGCCTGTGATTGGCAGGTGGTCGGGCCCGAGGATCTGACGCAGTCGACCCATCTTGCCTCGGGCGCAGGCCGGGCACTGGCCGAGGGGTTGCAGCGCCAGATGGCCGGAGATCTGGCCGTCATGCCGGATGAGCCTTTTGGCGCGGCCCTTGCCGAGTTGGGGCCGGATCCCTTGGCGATTGCAGGGGCCTTTGGGGTGCCGGTGCTGGCCGCCTTTCGTCGGATCGCGCTGCGTCCAGGCTCTGTCATGGGGCTTTTGGTCTGCGACGGATCTGGCACGCTTGTATTGCGCAAGACGGTGCCGGGGTTTTCCTCGCCCCGCTTTGGCGCGGCATGCCCGCTTTGGCCACTGTTCACCGCCTTGACCCGGCCCGAAACCCCGGTCGAGGCAGTGATCGCCTTGCGCGGACCGCAAGGCGCGCGGTTTCGCGCGCGTGCCTTCTGCCAGACCCGCTTTCCGGCCGGCTTCCGCGGCCCAGAGTTGCGCGAAGCCGCCATGCTGGTGCAGCCCGAACCCGCAGGGCCAGAGACCGCGCTGGAGGTCGGGCCGACCTGTCGGATCTGCCCGCGCACGGCCTGCCCGGCGCGCCGCGAGCCCTCGATCCTGCGCGGATAGCGGTGCTTTCTCTGCCAAGAATTTTTGACAGCCGTCCGTTTTGCGGGAATAGTCAAGTCCAGGTGACAGCAAGGCGGGGAGGGGACCATGTCCGGGCGCGTGCTGCTCATTGAAGATGAGCCGAACATCGCGGAAGCGATCCGTTTTATCCTGTCGCGGGACGGCTGGGAGGTGACTTGAGGACAACGGCGCGCAGGCCTTGCCGCGTGTGGCCGACGTTCAGCCCGATCTGGTGATTCTGGACCTGATGCTGCCGGGGATGAGCGGGCTTGAGATCCTGTCCTCATTGCGCGCCAACCCTGCAACCGAGGCGTTGCGCGTCTTGATGCTGACGGCCAAGGGCCAGGGTCGAGACCGAGAGGCGGCTGAGCGGGCCGGGGTGTCGGCCTTCATGTCAAAGCCCTTTTCCAATGCCGAGATGCGGGCGCAGGTGCGCGCGCTGATGGAGGGTTAGGCGCTTGCCCGGCGCTCCGCTGTTTCTGGCCCGTGCGGTCTATCGCCGCCGCCGCCTGCGCGATGCTGCCCGGCTTTTGCCGGTTCTGGGCTTGCTTCTCATGCTCTTGCCGGCGCTGGGGCGCGACAGTTCGGGCGATGTGCGCGATGCGATCTATCTTTTCGTGCTATGGGCGCTGTTGATCGCCGCCGCCGCCGTGCTTGCGCCCGGCCTGTCGGCCACCGACAGCGAGGCTGAGCCTGAGCCGCAGGCGGATCTGGTGGTGCCGCCGCGGCGCGCCAGCGAGGACCCGCGCTGAGATGCCGTTCAACCTTCTTGTCCTGTCCTGCCTGATCTATGTGATATTCCTGTTTTCCGTCGCCTTTTTTGTCGAGCGCCGGGCGACACAAGGCCGGATGGGGTTCTTGCGCTCTCCGTTGGTCTATACGCTATCGCTGTCCATCTATTGCACCGCCTGGACCTTTTACGGTGCGGTTGGCTATGCGGCGCGTTCGGGGATCGAGTTTCTGACGGTCTATCTTGGCCCGACGCTGGTCTTTGTCGGCTGGTGGCTGATCCTGCGCAAACTGGTGCGGATCGGTCGCCAGCAGCGTGTGACCTCGATCGCCGACCTGATTTCCAGCCGCTTTGGCAAATCAAACATCCTGGGCGTCGTGGTGACGTTGATCGCCGTGATCGCAACGACGCCCTATATCGCCCTGCAACTGCAGTCGATGACCCTGTCTTTTTCGGTCTTTGCCCAAGATACGCCCGAGGCCTGGCTTTTGCCCGGCCATGAGGATATCGCGCTTTGGGTGGCGGCGGGGCTGGCACTGTTCACCATTCTTTTTGGCACCCGCAATCTTGACGCCAAGGAACAGCATCACGGCATCGTCACCGCCATTGCAGTCGAGGCAGTGGTCAAGCTGGTTGCTCTTTTGGCCGTTGGCATCTTTGTCGTCTGGGGCATGGCGGGCGGCATCGGCGCGGTGATCGACAAGATCGCGGCGGTAGATCTGCCGGGCTGGCAGATGCAGGCCGACCGCTGGATCGGGCTGATCGCGCTGTCGGCGGCGGCGGTGATCAGCCTGCCGCGGTTGTTTCAGGTCATGGTGGTGGAAAACGTCGACGAGGCGCATCTGGCGCGCGCCTCATGGGCCTTTCCGCTTTATCTGTTTGCAATGAGCCTTTTCATCCTGCCCATCGCTGTGGTGGGGCTGGAACGCATGCCGGCCGAGGCCAATCCGGACATGCTGGTGCTGACGCTGCCCTTGTCAGAAGGGCAGGGCGCCTTGGCCATGCTGGCCTTTCTGGGCGGCTTTTCCAGTGCCACCTCGATGGTGATTGTCGAGACCATTGCGCTGGCCACGATGATTTCCAACAACGTGGTCATGCCGCTTTGGCTGCGGCTGCGGCCAGATGCGGCAATGTCGGGCAATCTGCGCGGCGGGGTCCTGTTGACCCGGCGTCTGGCGATTCTCGCGGTGCTGGCGCTTGGCTTTCTATACTACCGCATCTCGGGTGGATCAGAGGCGCTGGCAGCCATCGGGCTGATCGCCTTTGCCGGGATGGCGCAGTTCCTGCCAGCGCTTTTGGGTGGCATTTTCTGGCGCGGCGCCACCAAGGCCGGAGCCTTGGCCGGGTTGATCGCGGGCTTTGTCGTCTGGGCCTATACGCTGTTTCTGCCCTCGTTTTGCGAAGGGGCGGTCTTGTCGGCACAGGTCTTTTCCAATGGGCTTTTCGGCCTTGACTGGCTGCGCCCGCGCGCGCTTTTCGGCACCGAGGGTATGGATCCGCTTGTTCATTCGGTGTTCTGGTCGCTGTCGCTCAATGCGGTGCTCTTTGCTCTTGTCTCGCTTGTAACCTTCCCTGACCCGGTGGAACGCATTCAGGGCGTGGCCTTTGTCAACGCCTTTGACCGCGAGGCGCAGGCCGAACGGTTGGGCTGGACCCAGGGCCAGGCCGAGCCCGAGGCGCTTTTGGCGCTGGCCCAACGCATCCTGGGCGAAGAGGCGTTGACCTTTTTTGAATCCCAGGCCCGCGCCCAAGGCAAGGAGGGTTTTCTGCCCGACCTGACGCCCGAATTCCTGGCCGAGGCCGAGCGGCGGCTGGCCGGGTCGGTGGGGGCTGCCACCGCCCATGCTATGATCAGTCAGCTGTTCGGCCGGGCGACGGTGACGGTCGAAGATCTGATGGCTGTGGCCAATGAGACCGCACAGATCATGGAATACTCTGCCAAGCTTGAGGCCAAGCAGGAAGAACTATCCCGCGCCGCCCGGCAATTGCGCGAGGTGAATGAAAAGCTGACCCAGCTTTCGGTGCAGAAGGACGCGTTCCTGAGCCAGATCAGCCATGAGCTGCGCACGCCGATGACCTCGATCCGGGCCTTTTCCGAAATATTGACCGAGGGGGATGTTCCGCCCCAGATGGTGCAGGAATCGGGGCGGATCATCCATTCCGAGGCGGTTCGCCTGACGCGGCTTCTGGATGATCTTCTGGACCTGTCGGTTCTTGAGAACGGCACCGTGCAGCTGAATCTGGATCTGGTGCATCTGGGCAGCATGATCGACCGGGCGGTTCAGGCGGCCAGCCAGACCCGGCCTGACCGGGCGTTCGAAATCATCCGTGACCCGGTGGCCGAGGAAATCCACCTGCTGACCGATCCGGACCGTCTGGTGCAGGTGTTCATCAACCTGATCTCGAATGCCCGCAAGTATTGCGACGCCGATCCGGGCGTTCTGCGGATTGTCGTTCGGCAGAAAAGCGGGCGCATCACGGTTGACTTCATCGACAATGGAAAGGGAATTCCGAAGGAATCCCAGAGGCTTATCTTCGAGAAATTCGCCCGGCTGACCGATCAGATGCGCGCAGGCGGGGCGGGGCTTGGTCTGGCCATTGTGCGTGAGATCATGACCAATCTGGGTGGATCGATCACCTATCTTCCCGGCCAGCGCGGCGCGGCATTTCGGGTCATGCTGCCCTTGCGGCTGGAAAAACCCGCAGGGGGCGGGGGGGCGTAAAGCACTTGGCAACCTGTTTGTGCCAGATCTTGGCTCTGGACTGGTACGGAGGGCAGGGTGGTTGACGGGGTAATCCGGCGCAAGGTGTTGGCGGCGCGCGGTGATATGGCCGAAGGCGGGCCGGGGGCCGACCGGGGTTGGCGGCTGGCCCTGTCGCGTGCGGCACGCGATCAGCTCAAGGCACCGCTTGAGGTGACGGGCCTCACCCAACTGCGTGCTGGCCTTGCCGAGGTGTTGGAGGTTCCGCCCGCACGTGCGCTTGTCGTGGTTCTGGAAGGGCCGGCTGAGGGGCTGGGCATGCTGGCGCTGGGGCCAGAAGTCTATCAGGCAATGGTTGAGGTTCTTACCATCGGGCGCGTCGCAACCCAGGGAACTGCCCCGCGCAAGGCCACACGCACGGATGCCGCCATGCTTGCCCCGATGATTGATGCCGCACTTGCCGATCTTGAGGCAGGTCTTGCCACCGAGGCCGATCTGGTTTGGGCCGGGGGCTGGCGCTATGCCTCTTATCTTGATGATCCGCGCCCCTTGGGCTTGATGCTGGAAGATTTTTCCTATCGCGTGATCTCGGCCGAGGTGGATATCGGCGCCGGGGCGCGGCAGGGGCGTGTCATCCTTGCGCTTCCTGCGGAAGGCAGGGGGCAACAACCCCGGCCGGTGACCGCGGGTGTCGCGCGTGAAGGGGCCGCCGCTGAACGCAGGTTCACCGAGGCGCTGGCCGAAACCCTTGGCGCCTCGCACGTGCGGATCGAGGTGGTGCTGACGCGGATCTCGCTTCCCTTGGCACGGATCATGGCTTTGGGGTTTGGTGACGAACTGGTGCTGCGGGACGCAGCGCTTGAGCGGATCAGCCTTGAAGGCCTGGACGGCCGCAAGATGGCCGAGGGGCGGCTGGGACAGAACAGGGGAATGCGGGCGGTGCGGCTGGCGGCCGCGCTTGCAGGGGGCGGAACGGCCAGCCGCGGCGTGCCTGCCGAGGCGGTCGCGGCATCGCAACCCGGCACCCCCGCAAGCCAAACAAGCCCTGCAGGGGGGATGCAAGCCGCACCGATCGCCGGGACAGAGCCCACAGCCCGACTACGGCAAAGCGCGTGATCTGCCTTAGGCCTGGCGGGCGAAAGCCTCGATCAGCGGACGCAGGGGTTCATGCGCATAGCCATTGCGCGCGGCAATCTCCAGCATCTCATCGGTCGGGATACGGCCAGCATGGACCAACTCCCAGACCACGGTCGACCGGTTGCCCGAGGCGCAATAGGCCAGCACCGGCCCACCTGCCGCCTCAATGGCGGCGCGTTGGCGGGCGACCAGATCGGGCGTGAACTCGCCCGGGTAAACCGGGTTGACAACAAAGGCCAAGCCCGCCGCCTCAGCCGCCGTCGCCATGGCCTCGGCCTGAAGATCGCCGGGGATCTCGCCGTCAGGGCGGTTGTCGATCACCATGACATAGCCCGCCGCGCGGATTGCCTCCAGATCCTCGACCGCAATCTGCGGCGCGACGGCATAGGCAGGGGTCAGGCGGCGAAGGTCGAGCGTCATGGCAATGTCCTTGGCGTAAGTGCGCGCGACGTCAGGAGGTCGTGCGGGATGACAGCCAGCCGGCCACCATCGGTGCAAGGACCATACCCGAGACCATGGCAAGGAGGAAGAGGGCGCCGCCCCAGCCGCCAATGGCAAAAGATGCAAGCGCCGGACCGGGACACAAACCGACCAGCCCCCAGCCTGCGCCAAACATCAGCGACCCCGTGACCAGTGCCCGGTCAAGCTTTGCCGGGCTGCGGTCCGGGATGGGTGTTCCAAGCAGCGACACGCAGCGCCGTTCCGCGATGCGCCAGACAAAGGTCATCGGCAAGACCGCACCGCCCAGCACAAAAGCCAGCGTCGGGTCCCAGTCGCCAAAGAAATCCAGCCATCCCTGCACCTTGCGGGTGTCGATCATGCCCGAAACCAGTAGGCCCGCTCCGAAAAGGCCGCCGGCCACAAAGGCCACCAGATCGCGAAGATCAAGCGGCAATTTGACCGTGGATGCGTTTTGCCCGGCCATCAGATCACCTCCAGCGGATGACGGAACACCAGGACGGTGATCGCGCCGCCCAAGAGATAAAGCCCGGTTGAGGCAAGTCCTCTTGGCGCAAAGCGCGAGATGCCGCAAACCCCATGCCCCGAGGTGCAGCCATTTGCCAGCCGCGTGCCGATGCCCACCAGAAGCCCCGCCACGATGATGATCACCGGATTGGTGGTAATCTGGGTATCCACGCGGTCATAAAGCGGCACCAGAAGCGGCGGGACCGCCAGCGCGCCGAATAGGAAGGCCAGCCGCTCCATTATCGTGCTGCGCCCGGTGCCATCCACGAGGCCGCCGAGGATGCCCGAGGCCCCCATGATACGGCCGTTCACCAGAAGATAGATCGCCGCCGCGCCGCCGATCATCAGCCCGCCGACTGCGCCCCAGATCCAGTCTTGTTCGATCATCGCCTTGTACCCTTGTCCAGTCTCTTGCCCACTGGTTTAGCGCAGCCTGCTGCCGACGACCATGGGGCAGAAGCGGGCGCTCACAATCCGTTGACAGGCACTTTCAGTTAGCTGATGCCGTTGTCATCGGGTTCTGGCATCTGACCGGCGCGCATGTTGACCTGCAACGAGGGGATGATCAGGCGCGGCATGGCAAGGCTTGCATCGCGGGCCTGCCGCATGGCAACGAATTCCTCGCGCGAGCGGCCGGCGCCGAAATGTTTGTTCAGCGCCTTCTGCGCGCCAACTGTGGTCTCCCACGCGTATTGGTCACGGCCCTCGGCTTTGTAATCATGGCCGACAAAGATCCGCGTCTCTTCGGGCAAGGCAAGGATCTTCTGGATCGAATCCCACAGGATTTCGGCAGAGCCGCCCGGAAAATCGCAACGCGCGATGCCGAAATCAGGCATAAAAAGCGTATCGCCCACAAAGGCCGCATCGTCGATCACATAGGTCACGCAGGCCGGTGTATGGCCGGGGGTATGCAAGACTTCGGCGCGCATCTGGCCGATCATGAAGCTGTCGCCATGGGTGAATAGCCGGTCGAACTGGCTGCCATCGCGCTGAAGGCGCGTGCCTTCATTGAAGATCTTGCCAAAGGTATTCTGCACGACCGTGATCCGGTCGCCGATCCCGATCTTGCCGCCCAGCGCTTCCTGGATATAAGGGGCGGCCGACAAGTGGTCGGCGTGGACATGGGTTTCCAGCACCCATTCAAGTCGCAAGTCATGGGCGCGGATGAAGTCGATCACCGCATCGGCCGACCGGGTATCGGTGCGGCCCGAGGTATAGTCGAAATCCAGCACCGAATCGATCACCGCGCAGGCCCGGCTTTCGGGTTCCTGCACCACATAGTCAGCGTATTGGTAGCTTCGTCGAAAAAGGCGTGAACCTTGGGGGTCATGGCGCGCCCCTTGGGCAGGGACAGGTCTGAACCTAGGCTTATCTGCATAACATTTCAAGATGTGAATATGTTAATCGGCTTCGGATTCGGGATCAAGACCCGTTGCGTTGATTTGCATCAAGGCAGAATCCTGCCTGTGGAATTAAGCTTTTGGTGTCAGAAGGAGGATGCAGATGATCGCGATTTCCCAGCGCAAAGCCCAGCTTGAAACCCGTCTGGCCGAATTGAAGGCCCGACTTGACGGGATCGAGAACGAGCTTGACGGCCACAACTCGCCGGATTGGGAAGAGCTTGCCACCGAGTGCCAGGGGGATGAGGTTCTGGAGGATCTTGGCACGGCGGGCCAGCTTGAAATGCGCCAGATTGCAGCCGCGCTTCAGCGCATTGATGAGGGCGACTATGGGGTCTGCACCAAATGCGGTGCCGAAATCAGTGAAGAGCGGCTCGATCTTATGCCGCAGACGCCGTTCTGCCGCTCTTGCGCCGCCTAGGCGGTGCAGGCCCGGCCCACACCGGACCGGGCGCAGACCATCCTTGGGGAGGAGGCCGACATGACCAAGAAACAGACCAAGCATAGTGCAGAAACACCGGTGGCACAAATGGCCCATCTGATGGGTGAGATGACCGAGGCCGCACTTGCCGGTCAGGCGGTGGGGCTGAAACTTCTTGCCGCAGAGCTGCAGGTGCTGAGCCATCTGATACCGTCCAGCCCAACCACGGGTGAAACAGCGGATGCCTCTTCAGCCAAAGCCCAGACCCCAAAAAAAGCCTGACAGCAAGACCGACGCCGAAATTGAAGCAGGCTTTGACAACATGCCGATCTGATCGCCGGCTGTGTCGGTTGTCAGCGCGGCTTTGCCCGTCAGAACCGGCGCCGCGGGATTGCCTTTTTCGCCCCAAGATTGCTTAATGAATGTGGCCGAATTAGCTGCAGTTCTGCAGCGATTGGGCCAAGAACTGGTGAGCAAACGGTTCAGGGGCAGGCAATGGCGGGTGAGGGGCGGCTGATTGCCGAAGAGCTGCGCGGCGCCGTCGCGGTGATTTCTTTGGCGCGCCCGCCGGTGAATGGTCTTGACCGTTCGCTTTTGCAGGCTCTCATGCTGGCACTCGCTCGGGCCGAGGCAGCAGCCGAGGTGCGTGCCATTGTTCTTGCGGACGAGGGGGCGCAGTTCTGCGGGGGGCTCGATGCCCGCGAGCTGGGCCAGCCGGGTGATGCGGTGCTTGCACCCGTCGTGGCGCGGATCGAACGGCTTGCAAAGCCAGTGGTCGCGGTCTTGCATGGCAATGTGCTGGGTGGCGGGTTGGAACTGGCGCTGGCCTGCCAGGCGCGGGTTGCCGAGGAAGGTGCGCGGCTGGGTTTGCCGGAAATCGCCCTTGGCCTGTTGCCGGCAGCGGGGGCCACCCAACGGCTGCCCCGATTGGTGGGAGCACCTGTCGCGCTGCAAATGCTGATGCAGGGAAAGGCGCTGAACGCGGTTGAGGCCTTGGCGATGGGGCGTGTCGATGCAGTGGTCGAGACGCCAAAGGCACCGGGGCAGGCAGCAAGCGGGGTTTCGGCCCCCTGTCTGGCACGCGGTCTTGCCCTGGCCGAAACTCTTGCCGAGGGGCCGTGTATGCGCAGCCTTGAGCGTCGCGAGGGCCTGCGTGATCCGGTGGCCTATAACTCGGCCGTCAGCGAGGCCCGGCGGCGGCTGGGGGCAGCGGCGCTCCCGGAGTTGCAGGCGGCGGTGGACTGTGTCGAAGCGGCGCTTTTGCTTCCACCCGAACAGGGCCTTGCCTTTGAAGCCGCCCAAAGTGCGGACGCGGCCGAAAGTCCCGAGGCCGCAGGCCTTCGGCATGCCTTTACGGCCGAGCGGCGGGCGCTAGCCCTGCCTGCCAACTTTTTGGCAGGGTCCGACCCCGCCCGGTTGACCATTCTTGGCACCAAGGGGGCGGTGCCGGATGTTGCCTTGCAGGCACTGGGGGCAGGGCTTTCGGTCAGGCTTGTGGGGGCGGAACGGGATGTTCTGTCTTCGGCCTTGCAGGAATTCGCCGCCCGGCAAGAGGCGATGGTGGCCGAAGGTCGGCTGTCGGCTGCGGCGCGCGAGGCGGATTGGGCGCGGCTGTCGGCTGTTTTGCCAACCGAAACCGATGCCCCGGCCGATCTGGTTCTGGTCAGCCCCGATGCCCCGCGTCTGACACGCTTGCCCGGTCCTGATGTGGCGCTTGGCGGGAAAGGGCCGGTGGTGCTTTATCCTGCGGTGGGCGCGGGGGCTTTGGCGCAATTGGCGGTCGCGCCTGGGGCTAAAACGGCGGTGGCCGCCGATCTGGCCCCCCGGATTGCCGCAGTCGCGCTGGCGCGGCGGCTTGGCTGGCGGTTGATCCTGCAAGGACCGGGCGCGGCGCTGGATCAGCGTTTGCGGCAGGCCCTGTCGCGCGCGATCACCGCCCTTGAAGCCAGTGGTACAACCCGCGATGTCATTCGGGCCGGGATCGCAGGACAGGGTCTTTTGGGCCAGCGCCCCGAGCCAGGCGCACTGCCGTTCGATGACCCGAGGGTGGCGGAGGTTGCGGCCTTCTGCCTTGCCGCCCTGATAGCCGAAGCCTTGCGCCTTCTGGATGAGGGCAGCGCAAAGGCGCCGTTTCAGGTGGACGCCGCCGCCGTGCTGGCGCGGGTGATGCCACGGGTCAAGGGCGGACCCTTGTTTCAGGCCGATCAGATCGGCCTCATGGCGCTCCGTGCCGATCTGCGCCGCCGGGCCGGGGGCGAGCCGCAGCTTTTTGCCCCGCCCGATGTCATTGACCGGCTGATCGCCGATGGCAGGACCTTGGCCGATCTGAACCGGCGCTAGGCTGTTGGCTTGGCGTCCATGATCAGGCGAGCATCACGCCAAAGACCACGAACATCAGCCCGATCCCGGACACCGCCAAGGCGGGCATGTTGAGAACCACCGCCTTTTGCAAGGCCGCGCGCATCGCCTCATCGGGGAGATTGGCCTTTTTGGCCTTCAGCGCCAGAAGGATGCAATAGACCAGCCCAGCGACGCCAAGGATCGTCAAGGCCGCCCCGATCCAGATCATCCAGTCCATGTGCTGCTCCATTCATCACCGCCCGCGCGTCATGCCCGGATTTCTGGAAAAGTACAACGCTGCTGCGCTGAAGGGTGCAGGATGGGCGTCAGAACAACAGCTTGTAGACATTCCCCTTGGTGTCCGTCGCATTGCCCGATCCGCTGACCGTGCCAGATCCGATGACAAAAGTGCCCTGCACGCGGGTGCCGTCGGCGCAGACGGCATAGATTTCACCGGTGTTGACACCCGCAACCGTGGCCTTGCTCGCCCCAAGCTCGCCCCCGGTCTTGCGCCAGGTCAGCGACAGACCCGCCGTGTTCGACACGGTGCGCGGGGTAAGCGAGGACCATGTGCCTTCGCATTTGACCTTGCCGGGAAGGCGGAAGGTGAGCGGCCCCGATGTGCCCTCGGTGTTGCGCGCCATTGCCTCGATCACCAGTGTCGGATCGGCGGCCGCGATTGGGCCCTGCAAGGGGTAAAGCTGCATGGGCGCCGAGCCTGAACCCACGCCACCGCAGGCCGCAAGCGGCACGAGCGCAGCCAAGGCAAGTGATCTGAGGCTCATGTCGGTCCCTGTCAATTGCGTGCTGTGGGAAAGATTGGCTGGGGCGCTAGGATTCGAACCTAGGTATGGCGGTACCAAAAACCGCTGCCTTACCACTTGGCGACGCCCCAACCGTGGGGGGGTGTTTAGCGAAGCGCCTTGGGGCGTGCAAGAGGGATTTCGCAAAAATCTCGGGCACATGGCCGGGCCTTGGCTGCGTGTTGCCTGAGCGGGTTTTCGCGGCTATGCGAGGGGTATGAAACGGGTGGATGTCATCGTTCTGGGCGCGGGCGCGGCCGGCCTAATGGCCGGGATCGAGGCGGCACGCCGAGGCCGGTCGGTTCTGGTGGTGGACCATGCGGCAAAGGCGGGCGAAAAGATTCGCATCTCGGGCGGGGGACGGTGCAATTTCACCAACCTTGGCATCAGCGCTGATCGGTTCTTGTCGAAAAATCCGCGCTTTGCGCTTTCGGCCCTGAAACGTTACACGCAATGGGATTTCATCGGTCGGCTGGATGCGGCGGGCATCGGCTGGCATGAAAAGACCTTGGGGCAGCTTTTCTGTGACGGTTCGGCCAAGGAGGTCGTGGCGCTGTTGCTGGCCGATCTGGCGGCAGCAGGGGGCGAGTTGTGGCTGTCGTGCAGCCTGGGTGCGGTGCGGCGCACCGGGGGTGGATTTACGGTTGAAACCTCACGGGGGCAGGTGGCCGCGGCCTCGGTAATCGCGGCGACCGGGGGCAAGTCGATCCCGAAGATGGGGGCCACGGGATATGCCTATCAGATTGCCGAAAGCTTTGGCCTGCCCATCGTGGAAACCCGACCCGCGCTGGTGCCGCTGACCTTTGCCGAACAGGAATTGCAATGGATGGCACCCTTGGCGGGGGTGTCGGTGCAGGGGCGGGCGAGCTGTGGTCGGATCGGCTTTGACGAGGCGGTGCTGTTCACCCATCGCGGGCTGTCGGGGCCGGCGATCCTGCAAATCTCCAGCTATTGGCGCGAAGGGCAGGCGGTGTCGTTGAACCTTGTGCCGGGGCAAGATGGCTTTGCCACGCTCAGGGCCGCCAAGCAGGAGAACAGCCGCGCGCTGTTGCGCACAGCGCTGGCGCGGCTGGTTCCGGAAAAGCTTGCCCGCCATATCGAGGCTGATCTGGGGTTGGAGGCGCAGATCGGCACCCTGTCCAACGCGGTCTTGGAACGGGTGGCGGGGCGTTTGCGCGACTGGTCGCTGGTGCCGGTGGGGTCCGAAGGCTATCGCACGGCCGAGGTGACGCTGGGTGGCGTGGACACCGATGGGCTCGACGCCCGCACGATGGAGGCAAAGGGCGTGCCGGGGCTTTACTTCGTAGGTGAGGTTGTGGATGTAACTGGCTGGCTGGGCGGGTATAATTTCCAATGGGCCTGGTCATCGGGCTGGGCAGCCGGGCAGGTCGCCTGAGCGCAACTCCTCATCGCCTTCGGCGCTTGTCGTGGCGTCTCGACGAGAAGCCGGAGGCGCCCGAGGAGAAAGGTTCACACCCGCAGCGGATCTGCCTTTGCCAGACGGTCAAAGGCCATCAGGCTGTCAACCAGGGCCGGCATGTCGCGCAGATGGATCATGTTCGGCCCGTCTGACGGTGCGCGGTCGGGATCTTCATGCGTTTCGATGAAAACCCCGGCGATGCCGACGGCGACCGCGCAGCGCGCCATCAGCGGCGCAAACTCGCGCTGGCCGCCCGAGCTGTCGCCCTTGCCGCCGGGTTGCTGCACCGAATGGGTGGCATCCATGATGACCGGATAGCCGGTGCGCGCCATGATCGGCAGGCTGCGCATGTCGGCAACCAACGTGTTATAACCAAAGGACACCCCGCGCTCGGTCAAGAGGATCTTGTCATTGCCGGTGGAGGCGACCTTTTCGGCGACATTGGCCATGCCTTCCGGGGCCATAAACTGGCCCTTCTTGATGTTGATGACCGCGTCGGTTTCTCCTGCAGCAAGCAAAAGATCGGTCTGGCGGCACAGGAAGGCCGGGATCTGGATGATGTCGACCACTTTAGCCGCAACGCGGGCCTGTTCGGCGTCGTGGATGTCGGTCAGCACCGGCAGGCCCATGGCGCGCACGGCTTCCAGCACCTTGAGCCCATCCTCAAGTCCAAGGCCGCGTTTGCCCTTCAGGCTGGTGCGGTTGGCCTTGTCATAGCTGGCCTTGAAGACATACGGCGCCCCGGCGGCCGTGCAGGCCTCGGCCATGGTGCCCGCGATCATTTGCGCGTGATCCAGGCTTTCCAGCTGGCACGGCCCCGCAATCACCGTCAGCGGGCGGTTGTTACCCACCGTCAGCCCGCCGATCTTCACGTCTTTCATCTGCATTACGCCAATACCTGTTCTCTCAGGATCGCCACTGTCATTGAAACCATCAGATAGATGCCCGCAAAGATCAGCATGACGACCAAGGTGTTTTCAAAGGCACGCGGATAGGCGGCCTCGTCGGGGGCCACCGGGGCCATCGCAACCGACAGATAGCGTGTCTGGCGATTGGCTTCCACCCTTGCCGTTTCCATGGCCTGCAAGGATTGCGCCAGCAAAAGCTGTCGGGTCTGGGCATCGGCTTGCGCCGCCAGCAGGTCGGACTGCACCTGCGCCAGCGACACCCCATCCTGACCCTGTTCGGTCAGCTTGGCGCGCAATTCGCCGATCTGAACCTGCAGCGTCTCGATCCGGCGTTTCAGCGGGTCCATCCGCGCCTTGTTGGGGTTCTGGTTGGCCTCCATCTGCGCCAGCGACAGCTGATCCTGGGTCAACTGCGTTTCAAACTGACCGATCTGGCTGGTGATCAGCCCGATTTCGGCCGCGGAGGACAGGATCTTGAACCGTTCCTGCAATTCGACCACGCGCACATTGGCTTCTTGGTATTTGCGCTCGGCGTCTTCATAGCTCTCGCGCGCGCCCTTCATCTGGTCCTCGCGCAGACGCTGCGTCATCTGGTCAACCTGTTCCTCGGCATAGCCGATCAGGGCGTTGGAAAACTCCACCGCCTTTTGCGGATCGGCCGCCGTCACCTCCATTTTGACGACCCCTTCCGTCGGGTCGTACGAGATGCGGATGATTTTCTTGTACAGTTTGTAGACCGCGCTTTCGCTGGCATCGGGCGGCAGGCGCTGGATCACGTCGATCTCGGGTGCCGAGAAATGTTCCCGAAAGCCGTTGTCTGCTTCCAGCCGCTGCATGGCGACCTGGCTTTGCAGATAGCCCTGCACGGCGATCGAATCCTGCGCCGTTGCCATCGGGGTTGAGGAAAACAGCCCCCCGATGCCGCCTGCGCTGGGGCTTTCGGCCTGCTGGATCACGAACTGGGTCTTGGCCGCATACATCGGCGTGGCGATGGTGTAAAAGTAAAGCGCTGCAAGAAAGGTGGGCAGCAAGACAAAGACCGACAGCCGGGCAAACAGCAGCACCGATTTGCGGCGGCGGCGGCGCGCCAATTCGCGCTGGATCTTCATGACCTCGGCCAGATGGGCCTGTTCGGCATTGGCCGCCGTCGAGGGAAGCTGCGCGGGCTTGATCGTTTGCGGCAGGCGCACCCCGTCGCCACCCGGCGTCACGGTCAGTGCGCGCGAGGGGCTGGCCTGGCCACCGCCCGAAATCATGTCCAAGACGGCATTGGTCTGGAACGGATCAATGCCGCGCGCCCGCAAAAGCCGCACAGCGTCAAAATCGGATGTGGCGGGCAGGCCGTGCTCTTGGGCCAGCCGGCGGGCCATGCGCAGTTGCCTTCCCGTCAGCCCCTCGCGCCGGATCGCGTCAATCTCGGTCGGTGCGGCATCGGGTGAACCGGGGGTTGCCATCGGTCTTGGCCCGGCGCTGGCCGGGCCGCCTGCCGTGGCAAAGCCCGCGGCACCAAAGCCATCGGCATCAGAACCCGGCATGAAGGCATCATCACCCGGTCCTTGCACAGGAGCCGTGCGAAGAGGCCGCGCGGGCGGCAGCGGCGGCGGCGGGGGCAATTCGACCCGGCGGGTGCGGAACCGTTTAACTGTGAGCTTCATAGTCATAAAGCCGCTTCGCCTCTTCCAGGGTGTCAAACATGTACAATTGTCCGTTGCGCAGCACGGCGGCAGAACGGCAGAATTTCTCGAGCGTCTGCGGCGCATGCGAAACGACCACCACAGTGGCTTTGCGCAGCCTTTGGCGCAGGACTTGCCCGGCCTTGCGGTTGAAGTCGACGTCGGTCGAGGCGGGCATGCCTTCGTCGATCAGGTAGATGTCAAACTCCAGCGCCAGCATCAGTGCGAAGGACAGTCTTGCCCGCATGCCGGATGAATAGGTTCCAACCGGCATGTCAAAGTATTCTTCAAGCCCGCACAGCCAACGGCAGAAACTTTCGACATAATCGGGGTCAAGGCTGTAAAGCCGTGCGATGTAACGGCTGTTTTCTGTGGCGGTATGCTTGTTCTTAATGCCGCCCATGAAGCCCAAGGGAAACGAAATGCGCGAGGTGCGCAGGATCCGCCCCTCATCGGGCTTTTCAAGCCCCGCCATCATGTTGGTGATCGTGGTCTTGCCGGTGCCATTGCGTGCAAGGATGCCCAAGGAATTGCCAACCTCGATGCGGAAACTGGCGCGATCAAGGATGACCTTGCGCGTCTTTCCGCTCCAGAAGGACTTGCTGACCTCTTCGAATGCGATCATCCGCCTGCTGTTTGCCCGTGCCTACCGCGTGCGTCCCCGGATCGGCAGGAGCCCAGGCGCGCTTGGTTAACAACGGGTTCGCGCCGACCTGCCATGGAGATGCCGACATATGCCGCTTTTAATCGGCATTTCGGGCAACATTATGTCTTTATTCGTGAAACGAAAACAATACGCCGTGAAGGCAAAGATTGTTGCCGCAGCCTTAATGCCAAAGCCGCGAGAGCCCAAGCGCCGCCGAACCGGCCAGAAGCGAAAGCGCAAGGCCAAGCCGGGCAGCCTCGGCCATGATCCCGCCGGGCAATCGCTTGCGGCAGGCGCGCATTGAACGGCCGGGATGCAAGAGAGAGCCCGGCCAATATCCCAAGGGGTTTGCCGATCCAAAGCGCGGCCAGCAGCACCAGCGTGGTCGGTTGGAAGACTGAAAGGTCAATTCCGCCCCGCGTCAGGCCAAAGCATAACAGTACCCCCGCCAGCGGCTTGACCAGATGATGCGCCAGCCGGTTCAACGGGTCATGCAGAAAGGCTTCGGCCTCGGCAAAGACGCCAAAACTGCGGTCGGCGTGGGGAATCATCACAAGGACCAGCAAAAAAACCCAAGTTCCGGCGGCAGGCCCGAGGCCACGACCCCGATACATGAGACGATGCCCGCCAGAACATAGGGCCAAAGCGCCATCGCCCGACGGCGCCGCGCCTCGCCCGCGCCGGGGCCGGGATCGCGTGCCACCAGACGCCAGACCGTCACCACCGCCACCATGGGCAGCCCAAGTCAGGCCAACCGCAAGGTTGCCTCGGGATTGGTGAGGCCGGTTAGCAAAAGCCCAAGGATATCAAACCCGATCGTCAAGAGAAGCGACAGATGCAGCGCCGGATGGCCCGCGCCAAAAACCGCGCGCGCCATGAAATAGGTCAGCACCACATCGCCCTCGACCGGCACCTGCCAACCGCTGCCAAAGCCCACGCCCTCGGCCGTTTCGATCAGAAGGGCGACAAGGACCCAGATCGACACCGCCCCAAGCGCGCGCCCAAGAATTCCGGCAAAAGGCGCCAAAGCCTGACGCCCCGCCATGGCCCCGCGTTGCAGCACCAACGCCTCCCAGAACTCTTTGCCGATAAAGGCGACAAACAAGGGCATCATCAGATGCGAGACAATCAGCATGGGCGTCAGCGACACGGGCAGAGGGGCAAGCCAGCGCGGCAGGTCAAGATCCATCAACCGCCATTCCAGCGCGTCGTAGTAGCTGGCCGGTGAAAGGTTCACCCAAAGCGTCGCCACCGCCATTCCCGCCAGAAGCGCCTGGGCAAAGCGACGGACAAAGGGTGAGACGCGATACATGACGGCCCCGATCGGCTGGGGCGGGTTTCGGCCCTTCAACCATGCAGGACTGAGCGGTTCAATGAAGATTCGGGTCGTTGCCGTTTCACGCCAAGCTCCTGTTGCCACGAGGCCCGGCCGTGGGGCGTCGATTGTCCTCTTGTCCTGCCGGGAAAGGCCCTTTAGGCCGGATCGCATGCTGATGTCCGCCAAGGAGGCCCCGCCATGACCCGTTCCGCACTGGATGCCGCCCATGCTGCAATGCAGGCAGGTGGCGAGACCGAGGCGCGGGGGTTTTACCGGCTTTTGGCGGATGCGCCGCTTTGTCTTTTGCTTGCCGCACCGGCAGTGGGTGAGACGCTGACACCTCAGGTCTTTGAGCTGACCGACGGGCCGCTGACTCTGGCCTTTGACAGCGAGGAGCGACTGGCCGCCTTTGAGGACGGCCCACAGCCCTATGCGGTGTTGCCGGGCCGGGTCATCGCGCAGGCGGTCGCGGGGCAGGGCCTGAGCCTGGGGTTGAACCTTGGCAGCGGGGGTGAAAGCGAAATCCTGTTGCCTCCCGCTGCTTTGGATCATCTGCTGGCGCTTCTTGATGTCAGTTCCGATGTCATCGAGGGACGACTGCGCAGCTTTCATGTCCCGCGCGTGCCGGACGCGCTGGATGCAGCCCTGCGTGCCACCATTGCGGCGGCCTCTGGGCTGATCGGCGGGGCGGTTCTGGCCGGTGTGTCTGATGCCAATGGTGCGCAGGGCCATGTCTTGGCGCTGGTCGGCGCTCGGGCCGAAGCCGAAGCGGCGCTGGCAAAATCTGTCGCCGAGGCGCTGTCCTTTGCCGGGCTGGAAGCGGCCGCGCTGGATGTGGTGTTCCTGTCGGCCGAAGACGCCGCCTTGCCGCGAATGGTGGCGGTGGGTCAGACCTTTGAGGTGCGCCCGCCCACAGCCGCACCCGCACCCACAACACCCGCCGCGCCGGGCAGCGACCCCGATCGTCCGCCGCGGCTGCGGTAAGGTGGGGTTGCGATGGGGTATATTGATACCGTATACTGTAAATAATTGATTTTAATTAAAAGAAATAATGGATTGACGCTTGACCCACGCGGAGGCTTCGGCGATAAGCTGCCATCCGAGTTTCCGGGGGGCTTGCCCCCTTTCTCCTTACGGGACCAACCACATGAAAACCTTTACCGCAACGCCTGCGGATATTGAGAAGAAGTGGATCCTGATCGACGCCGAAGGCATCGTTCTGGGCCGTCTTGCCACCATCGTGGCCAATATCCTGCGCGGCAAGAACAAGCCGACCTTCACGCCGCACATGGACATGGGCGACAATGTGATCGTGATCAATGCCGAGAAGATCCAGATGACCGGCAAGAAGCGCGAGGACAAGGTCTATTACTGGCACACCGGCCATCCGGGCGGCATCAAGAGCCGCACCGCGCGTCAGGTGCTGGAAGGCGCCCACCCCGAGCGTGTCGTGATCAAGGCAGTTGAGCGCATGATCACCCGCAACCGTTTGGGCAAGAGCCAGATGACCAACCTGCGCGTCTATGCCGGCGCTGCCCATCCGCATGAAGCTCAGCAGCCGACGGTCCTCGACCTCAAGCCGCTGAACCCGAAGAACACCCGGAGCGCATGATCATGGCCGATATCAAATCCCTCGACGATCTGAAATCCGCCGTCGGCAATGCCCCGGCTGCCGCGCCCGCCGCTGCCGTCCGCGCCCCGGTGCGTGACAAGCTGGGCCGCGCCTATGCCACCGGTAAGCGCAAGAACGCCATCGCCCGCGTCTGGGTCAAGCCCGGCTCGGGCAAGGTCGTGGTCAACGGCAAGGACATGGCGGCCTATTTCGCCCGTCCGGTGCTGCAGATGATCCTCAAGCAGCCCTTCACGGTTGCCAATGTGGAAGGCCAGTTCGACGTTTACGCCACCGTGGTTGGCGGTGGTCTGTCGGGCCAGGCCGGTGCTGTCAAGCACGGCATCTCCAAGGCGCTGCAGCTTTACACGCCCGAACTGCGCGGCGCGCTGAAAGCCGCCGGCTTCCTGACCCGCGACAGTCGCGTGGTGGAACGTAAGAAATACGGTAAGCCGAAGGCCCGCCGTTCGTTCCAGTTCTCGAAGCGCTAAGCTGTTTGATACAATGCAAGACACGCGGTCCTTCCGGGCCGCGTGTTTTCTTTTTCGTCAGGGCAGGGGCAAAGGGCAGGGGTGGGATCAGCCCTCCCAAAAGGGCTTGGCCGTTTCGTGCTGGGCCTGCGCCCTGTCAATCCCGATGTCACGAAGTAGGTGACTATCCAGCCTTCCCAGTGTTTTGCGGCGCTGGCGCAAGGGGCGCAATGCCGCAATCGAAATCGTCTATGACGATGGTGTCACCCGCCGCATAGTCTGGCGCGTGGCCGATGCCGGAAACGAGGCCCGAATCGTCGAGGCGCTGCGGGTTTCCGTGGCCAGCCTGCGCGTCGTTCCGACGCTTTACGACGAGCTGAAGAAACGGGCGATCGCGATTGAGCGGGTCTGATTGCGCGCAGGTGCCGCGGCCGCACCTGTGGGGCTGTTGGCGTTTCTTGCGTTTTTCTCGGTCTAAGCCGTTGAAACTTCAAGCCGGACCTTGTGTCCGGCTTGAAGCATGTTCCCCTGCGCCCTAGTATCCCGTGAAATCCCTTGCCCGGCGTTGCGCTTCGCGCATAGGATTTGATCAAATAACAGGACGGCGTGCCAACAGGGGGCATGATGGACAATAACGGTTTGCTGGCCCGGATCCGCCGATCCGAGGGAGCCAGCGGTTTGGCGATCATCTCGCCCTCGGCGATTTATGTGATCCTCCTCTTGGCGGCGCCTTTGGCGACGGTCTTGCTGTTTTCGGTGCTGACATCGGAACGGGGGCAGATCGTCTTGGATTTCTCGCTGGCGAATTACGAGACGGTGTTCAGCCATCCCGTTTACAAGGCGATCATGCTGCGGTCCTTGACCGTGTCGATGCTTGTGACGCTGGCCACGGTGCTTTTGGCCTATCCCTTGGCCTATTACATCTCGTTCCATGTGCCGGCGCATCGCAAGTCGATGTGGCTGTTTCTAGTCACGCTGCCATTCTGGACCAGCTATATCATCCGCGTGTCGCTGTGGCGCGTGATCCTTGGCTATAACGGGGTGATCGACTCGGCGCTGATGGATCTGGGGCTGATCGGTGAGCCGTTGAACATCCTGTCCAATGGCGTCGCCTCGATCGTCATCACCTTGGCCCATGCCTATGCGCCCTTCGCCATTTTGCCGATCTTCGTGGCTCTGGAGAAAGTGGACCGCTCGCTGCTTGAGGCGGGGCAGGATCTGGGCGAATCCAAGCTGCGC
>Ga0194133_10003735_pt1 | contig 21282 bp, 20 predicted proteins | sample TA2KigOf40mmetaG_FD_155448 | JGI IMG/M metagenome (GOLD analysis project Ga0194133, IMG submission 155448) | Freshwater microbial communities from Lake Tanganyika, Tanzania - TA2015055 Kigoma Offshore 40m | ecosystem: Environmental > Aquatic > Freshwater > Lake | place: Tanzania: Lake...
GCTCTGTTTCTTCCGGCGTTTTTGTTTTTACCCAACCAAGCTCATTTGCGATCCTGTGTACATGAACATCAACACAAATTGATGGTTGATCAAAAGCCATACCCAAGACCAAATTTGCCGTTTTCCGGCCAACCCCTGGAATTACAAGCAATTCTTCCATTGTTAATGGCACCTTGCCCTGAAAGCGTTCAATCAAAAAATCACAGACGTTGTGTAACGTTTGAGCCTTAACCTTATAAAAACCAACAGAAAAAAGCCGTTTTTCTAAATCACTACGAGGCAATTCCCTTAAAGATTCAAGAGTTGGGGCATCGCTAAACAGTTTCTGACAAATACCTGTCGTTACACGATCTTTTGCTCGCAAACTAATCAAACAAGACATCAGCAAGACAAATGGATCCTTGCCAAACGTATTTACCATCACATCACTCATTGTTGGGACAAATTGAGCCGTATGCACTTTGGAATATAAAAAAAATGAATTAAAGTCGAATTTCATGTCAAAAAGAGCTTAAATCTGTTGCTACTGCATTAATCATAAAGTAAACCATTTTCAAATCAACAAACCCTCAGTAAGGTAACCTGTATCCAAATAGCTCATAAAACCCAAAAAACTATGAATTTTGCACTTTTTTTAGAACATCAAAAAAAATTTATCGAAACATTAAACGCAGAACGCAATCTTTCCAAACACACTCTTCGAGCATACAGCAGTGATCTTGAACAAATTGAACTCTTTTGGACACGAATCAACACCACAGAAAAAGAAAATAAACTCAGTTTTGACGAAATAATTCAACGATTCATTGTGGCTCTTTTTTATAAAAAGCTCAGCAAACCATCACTTGCGCGCAAACTTTCCACCATTCGAACATTCAAAAAATACCTTGAAGGCGTGGGAATAGAGATAACATTTGATGTCAAATCCCCTCGAATCGATAAAAAACTCCCTTCGGTTCTAAGCGAACAAGAAATGGAAACCATTCTTGACTCAATCACCGACGAACAACTCAAAAGCTCTCACCCCCTCAGAGACCGGGCGATTATGGAAATTTTATATGCGACCGGTGTTCGCTCCTCAGAACTATCTGAAATGCGGGTAGAAAACATCAATTTTCAGGAAAAAACAATAAAAATTAAGGGAAAAGGCAAAAAAGAACGGATTGTTCTTTTTAATGATTCGGCAAAAAAAAAGCTTCAACTGTATATGACCCAAGAACGAAACGCCTTACTTGCCGATATTCGTGATCATGGTATTCTATTTATTAATCATTCAGGAACGCAGCTAACCCCAAGATCTGTTCAGCGAGTGTGCGAACGCTTTCGCGCATGCTTACCGGTTGATAGGCCTTTAACGCCCCATAAACTTCGTCACTCTTTTGCAACGCACCTTTTAAACCACGGTGCCAATTTGCGAGTTGTCCAAGAACTTCTCGGGCACAATAGCCTTACAACAACCGAAATTTACACTCATGTGTCGCCTCAGCAGCTCAAAGAACTATGCGTGTCAAAACACCCTTTAAATAAGCGAGAAAAACGTGGAAAACTCACCCGAGCAAAAGAAGAAAAATAATACCGAAAAAGCTAGAAATTTTTTCATCGACTACGAACTTGTCGATTATGGTGATTACGAAAAACTAGAACGATTTGGAAACAACCTAATCATCAGACCAGAAACAACCTTTGCTGACAGCGAAAAAAAAGCGCCAAATCTTTGGGACACCGCAACCTGTGAAATCATTCCGCACAAAACACAGTTCATCGTACGACCAAGTGATGATTTTGCTGAACCTTGGACAACAAGTTATACCTTTTCACTTAATGGCGAAGAAAAGAAAATTATTTTCGCACTCAACACCGAGTCATCACAACAAGTTGGGTTATTTCCTGAACATGCTGAACAATGGAGTTGGATTGCTCATCGCGTTGCCAGTCACATAAAAAATCATGGCTCATGCTCGGTGCTTAACCTGTTTGGATACACTGGAGCAGCATCGCTGGTAGCTGCTTCTGCGGGTGCAGATGTGTGCCACATCGATTCATCGACCAGTGCGCTTGCTCTGGGCAAACAAAGTCAAAAACTTTCTGATATTGAAGAATCAAAAATTCGCTGGCTCAAAGATGATGTCATCACGTTTCTTAATCGAGAAATCAAACGTGGTTCAAAATACGATTGTATCATCATGGATCCACCAGCATATGGACACGGTCCAGACGGTGAAACATTTTCACTCGAAGATGATATCGAAACATTGATTCATTTAAGTTCACGTCTGCTTTCAAAGAAACCTGCATTTCTTGTTTTCAATCAATATCCAAAAAATATTTCAGAAGAACGCTGCGAAGAATTATTACGCGAAAAGCTGCCTACAATGCAGCTCAGTAGAAAAAAATTAATTTTAGTATGCAAGCAAGATGGTCGACAAGTACACTATGCAACAGGAATTATGCTTGTTCCATCATTGCAGAAAAAATGAACGCTTTCATTCGTAAATTTTTATGTATTTTAGGGGCGCTTTCCACAGCGCCCTTTTTCGCGGCCACAAATAAAGAATTGTTAACCGCTGCAACAGAAAAAGTCATTCGACTTCATGCGCTGCAGAAAAAAATTTCCCCCGATCAATACATCACAGCTCTTTCCAATAAACTGTTTTGTAGATCAGATTTTGCATACCAAATGGTGGTAAAAAAACTAATAAAAGACATCTGCAAAAAACATTCTGCGCAGCTTTCAACTCCAATGCTCTTTTTTACAAATGTTTTAAAATCATTAGATATGCTGTTGCTCAGCTCTGGACAAACATTAACTCGCTCTACCTTTTTAAAAAATCAAAAAGAATCGCCTACAGAAAATACAAAAACAACCTACTCAACCGAATTTTTTATAATTGCAGGTGTAATTGCAAGCTTGATAATTACATACCTTGTATGGGAAAACCATGAAGCAGTAGTAACTTCTATACAAAAAAAATTTCACGCCGTAGAAAAAAAAGAAAGCGAACTTGATTCTTCGATAAACGAAACAAAAAAAGATGTTCTCAAACTTTCACCTCGAGTAGATTCTCTTGAGCAAAACCAACTTGGTCTTTCAACACTTAGCGATGGAATAAGTAAAAAACTTGTCTTTTTAACAGAAGAAGAAGAAGCTTTAGCTGAAAAAACGCGATCACAAGAAGAAGAAATCAGAAGACTTAATGAACACGTAACAGCACTAGATACAAAAGTGCAGGGCCTTATCGATGCGGTAACAAGAGCAATGCATGCGCGCCTACACCAAGAAGGCCACTTTGCAGAACTACTCGACGATCCCCGGCCAGTTGTTATTCAACGAGACGCTCTCCCCTCACCCTATGAAAGCGGTGGGCGAGAGGGATCTGATTTATTGAAGGCTCTGTCAGAAAAGTTTTCATGGCTTTTTCGTTAATTTAAAATTTCACTCATAACAACACCATTACTTTCTTTAAAAACATCTTTACAAAAAACCTCATTGTCCATGGCTCAATACCCAGTAAACATAGAAAATACTTACTAAATTTTTATCGCATAATTTAAACTGAGCCCGATTATTTTCCTGACACGAGGTTTTTTCTCATGATAAAAAAAATAGTAACTGGCTTGTTTTTACTCAAAATGACATTTGCTCTTCCCATTGGACATTCCAAAAAAAATACAAACCCTTCATTTAATGAAAAAGAACACGAAGCTTCGATGCACCGCTGGCTCAACACAACCGCTGAGGTACTTTCTTTAGTTGAAAAACAATCATTTAGAAAAGTTGATTTTTCTAGCTTTATGCAAACAATGCTCAAAGCAGGGGTTTCCAGTATTGATGCCCACTCAGCATTTATTCCAAACTTTGAAGAAGTCTCAGAAACAACTTCAGGTCAATTTTGCGGTGTGGGTGTAAGTATTATTGCAAAAGCCAACGAAGACGATGCGCTTCAAATTGTCGATGTTCTTGATGATTCACCGGCTCAAAAATCTGGCATTACTGCTGGCGATAAAATTGTTGAAGTTGCAAGCGAAAAATTACGTGGACTTTCCTCAGATGAAGTTATTGCAAAAATCAAAGGACCGATTGGAACAAAAGTAAAACTCAAAGTACTGCGCGACAAAAAACCTCTTGAGTTTGAAGTCAAACGCGATGTTATAAAAGAACAAAGTTCACACTGCTATCACTTTAAAGATCAAAACATTTATTATTTTTCACTTAAAATGTTTACCGAACTTGCCCCTCAGCAAATGCGAAAACTCTTAGAAACCGCAAACTCAAATGACTGCAAAGGTCTCATTCTCGATTTGCGCTCCAATCCCGGGGGTGTTTTAGAAGCGGCAGTAGAAATCGCAAGCCTCTTTCTCCCAAAAGGCTCAACCGTTGTTATCACAAAAGATCAGAAGAATGCCATTACCGGTAAATATGCAACAAAAACAGATCCTGTTCTGAAAAAAAATCTGCCAATCGTCATTTTAATCAATAATTTTACTGCTTCTGCATCAGAAATTTTAGCAGGAGCTTTAAGGCATTATTCATCTCAAGAAAACAGCAACCTTTCAGTATTTATCCTTGGAACTCAAAGCTTTGGTAAAGGATCTGTTCAGAAAGTAATTCCGCTCAGCAATGGCTGTGCACTCAAGCAAACAACAGAATTGTACTTCCTGCCAAATAACTCATCGATCCAAGCAAAAGGCATCTCTCCTGATCTTTTGATCAAACCAAAAACAATTCCAGAAGCAGAATTAAAATGGATCGATGAATTTTATGGCAAAGAAACTTCGCTTAAACACCACATCACAGCAAATGAAGTTGAAAAATTAGAAAAAAATGAATTTCCTGGATTTGCTCATCAAATCGATAAAGAAGTGCAAAAAAAGCAAGCTGAACTAGAAACAAAACAAGAGAAAGATCGTGAAAAAGGAGAAAAACAAACATTTAGCAAAGCAGATCTTTCCAAAAAACGATTAGAAGACATCGCGCTTAACGTTCAAATTCAAGCGGGCGTAAATGCAATTTCATTAATTGACCTGGGAAAATGCAGCAAACCTGCTGAATTACAAAGCAGAGAAGCAACATTAACATTCCTTAAACAGCATTTAATGACGGATTCTCCAACAAATGTGGCAAAAATCGAATAAAAGTACTTTTATTTTAAAGAAAACTCCGTATAATTAAAAACATGTCGCCTGTTTAAGGTGAATATGGTGGATGTAGCTCAGTCGGTAGAGCAACGGGTTGTGGTTCCGTGGGTCGCGGGTTCGAGCCCCGTCATTCACCCCATCTTTCAAATCAAGGTATGGTCTTCGGGGTGTGGCGCAGTTGGTAGCGCACTCGCTTTGGGAGCGAGGGGTCGCCAGTTCAAGTCTGGCCACCCCGACCAGTTTAAAGATTGTGCGCCTGTAGCTCAGCAGGATAGAGCAACGGATTTCTAATCCGTAGGTCACAAGTTCGAATCTTGTCAGGCGCACCATATAACATTCTTGAGTTATTATAAATTCTCTCTGTAGCATAAATCATACGCGCTTTCCTTCTTGCGTTGATGCCCCATGAAATTATGTAATTTTTTTATTATCGTCATTTTTTGCTCACTAAGTTCATATTTATCTGCTCCAAAAAAAGAAAAAAAAGGGCCTTTCATAAAACCAACGATCACCGCTCTGCCCAAATCAAAAAAAAAGCTTGATGCCGCACGAACATACGCCGCAACACATTCTGATGAAGACAGTTTTGACTCTCTTCATGGAGACGATGGAAAACACCTTCCTTCTATAACTTACGGTAGCGGAGCATCCAGTACCTCATCCACATCACTATCTCGTACCAGTTCAAAATATTCAATTCGACCTGGTGTTGAAACAACATTTACTCGAAAAGAACGAAAAGCTGCCCTCAAAGCCGAAAAAGAAAGAGCGGCTCGTCTTCTTACAAGAAAAGCAAAGACGCTTTTTGATGAAATAGAAGATGACGAAACAACATTAGAAGATTTTTTGGCAAGTCCCAAAAGAGATTCTCGCAGAATCGCCGAAATGAGCGATGAAATGCGCGCAGATATTGCTGCTGCAAAAATAATGCAAAAAGATCGTGACCGACTAAACGCATTAACTATTAAAAAAATCGCCGAAGAGCAAATTCGCGCAAAAGCTGCGGCTGCAGCCCTTGTAGAACGTCGCGCAAGAGTCACAGGAAGAATCGAAGCCGGTACAGAAAGAGCATTAGAAGCTTCAGAACTTTTTTCTCCACGCAGCAGAGAAGAACTTCTTGGTAAAGCACAATTAGCACGAATTCAACACCACATTCGAGTCGAAGAAGCGCGAGCTCGCAAGATGGGATCGATCTCTGACGACTCTGATGGATCTGACGAATAAAGAGTCCTGCACGCTTGCCATTACCTATTATTTCAGTTACGTTACCCCGAGTTCTGCAAAACAATATGTCATGAAAAATCTTGTCATATGTTAGGGGTTAGTTTATGAATTCACATAAAATCAATTTTGATGAAAAAAATACGATTCTTAAAACAAGTGAATCTGCCGGAACCCTTTTTTCATACTGGACACCTGAGGCGATTTCTTTGATCTTGTTAACCGTGCTTCCACTTTTTTTGGATTCATGGTTTGTAGCTTCTCTCCAATCAAACGCGCTTTATGGAGCGCTTGGAGCTGCAACTCGTGCAATCCATTTTTTGATGAAATTTGCAGAATCAATCCCTGTTGCATCAATAGCTCTTATCGGCAGACACAATGGAGCACAAGAACCACAAAATTGTGGCTCTCGACTAAGTGATGCTCTGTGGACCACAGGAATAATTGGACTTATTTTGTGCTGCCTTTTTTTCTTTGGCGCAGAATATGTTTACCGTTTTTTAGGTGTTCCTGAAACAATGATTCCCCTCGGCTTAAAATATTTAAAAGTTCAAGCCGTAACGATTCCGTTCATGTTTTTATTTCAAGCTTTTTTAGGCTTTTTTAAAGGAATAAAAAACACTCAAACTCCACTCTACATCAACATCGCAACAATCGCTCTTTTTATCGTATCCGATTATTTACTTATTTATGGATTCTGGAAAGTTCCAGCTCTCGCTCTTACCGGATCTGCACTCGCATCGTTAATTCGTTACGTAGCAGCAACAGCTATTGCTGCCGCAATTCTCCTTTTTTCAAAAGAATATTCGCGATACTTTGATGGAACTTTTTTTAAAAAAATTAATCCTACTGAAATTCTTCGATTACTCAAACTCAGCCTACCAGTTGTTATCGATAAAGGCATGCTCGCACTTGCACTCGTTTGGCTTGGAAAAATGATTGCCTTTGGTGGAGAAGCTACACTTGCCGCATCAGAAATTATTAGAAACCTTGAACGCTGGGGACTTATCGGATCATTAGCATTTGCACAAATTACTACATTTATCGTCAGCAATAATATTGGTGAAGATAACCCAGAAGGAGCGAGAAACAATTTATACAAAATCCTAGGTATCTGTATTAGCATGACAGCACTTACCATGGCTGGACTCAACCTCTATCTTTCTGCATTTACCACAAGGCTAGACCCCTCTCACGCACTTGATCCTTTTATTAAACCAACGGCATATCTACTCACGCTGTTCTTGTCTATCGATGCAATTCAAATAATTTTTGCCTCTGCACTACGTGGCGCAGGAGATGTTAAACGAGTTATGATAATAAGATCGTTTGCATGTCTTGGCTTTTTTCTCCCGGCAACTACAATTATCTCCATGATCCCTGGCCTTGATGCAGATGTTCGGTTTGTCACAATCTACAGTTTGTACTACACAACAACCGCAATCATGGCTATTTTATTTTTGCTGAGAGTCCGTGGATCATCGTGGCTCAAACAAAAAATTTAAAGCGAATAACGTATGATTTTTTTTGAAAACATTTTTGATTTTTTATTAACAGGTCCATTTATTCTCATCTTTGTAGTAAGCGGTATACTCACCCTTCTTTCTCGCGGAATTCAATTTCGCTGTCTTTCGATTGTACAAAAAATATTTAATAATTCTTTGTGTTCTAAAAAAATATTTAATAATTCTTTGTGTTCTGCTGATACAAAAAATTCACAAGAACTTCCACCACTCAGCGCTCTTGCTATAAATGTTTCCACAACGGTTGGTATTGGAAATATCATGGGACCAATTGTTGCACTTGGGTACGGCGGACCTGGAACACTTATTGGCTTTTTACTCGGAACACTTCTGGGAAGCGCGACAACCTTCACCGAAGTATTTCTTTCTGTGTTTTACAAAAAACAATCAAAAAGTGAAACCAGCGGACCAATGATCTACCTTGAAACAGAGCTTGGAAAGCCCTGGGCCTACCTATACGCGTTTTTTGGCAGCCTTCTGCTTGTTGCATGGTCAATGAGTCAGTCAAACACCCTTGGAACGCTTCTTACTGAAAAAGGAATATCACCAATTTTAAGTGGACTTTTAATCGTCTCTTCAAGTTTTTTTATTTTAGTAAAAGGGCTCGATTTAATTAGCAAAGTAAGCAATATCATGGTTCCAATCATGTTTATTTTGTACAGCGCTGCAACACTGTGGATCATTCTTTGTAACACATACAAATTGCCCGAAATCGCAATCTTGGTATTTAAAAACTTTTTATCACCACATACTGGGGCAGGAGCACTTGCTGGATTTGGCTATGCCACAATGATTAGATGGGGATTTGCAAGAGCCGTACAAGCAAATGAAATTGGAACAGGAACCAGCACTTTTCCACATTCGATAACTTCAAGCTCACCTGCTAATCAAGCTTCTTTGGCTACTATCGCCGACTACATGAACGGTTTTTTATGCACACTTTCAAGCCTCACACTTCTCGTGTGCGACGTATGGAAAGACCCTTCAACGGTCTATGACATAACGATTTTTAATAAAATCCTTGTTTCATATTACGGATCTTCCGGCACCATTCTTCTTTTTATCTGTGCCTTTTTATTTGCATTTGGAACGATTCTTGGAAACTGCTACAATGGTACTCAATGCTTCTTGTACATAACCCGAAATAAATGGCTTTATGGATACTATATCTTTACAGCTCTTTTTGTTTTCTGGGGAACAATTTCAAATGTGTCTTTTGTGTGGAATATTGCAGATTATTTTGTAATCCCTGTTGCAGTTCCCCACATTATTGGACTTTTGATTATTGCTTGGAAAAAGCCTTCTATATTTGAACTATAAAAAATAACTGTGCTTAACAGAGGAAACAATGGACATTAAACGCGAAGAAATTTTAAAACTTGCAGAGCTCAGCATGCTCTCTTTTTCGGACAAAGAAATAGATAGTCTTGGTAAAGACTTCAGAGAATTTATCGTCCACATTAATGAAATTATGAAAATTTCAACAATAAGCGATCCAAGCTCGACCAACAGAGTAAACGTTTTTCGTGAAGATAAAGTAATTCCTAAAGACGTGGAACTTATTCTTCAACAAGCTCCACTCAGAACAAGTAATTATTTTACCGTTCCAAGCATTCTTGAAACCCCGGAAGAATAAACATGAACCCATTTTCAACAATCAAAGATCTTAAAGAACAAATAAAAAACAAATCTATTTCGGCAAACGAAGCTCTTTCTTTTTTTCAAAAAAGAACCCAGCAACTAAACGAAAAACTTAATGCGTTCACTCATATTTTTGAACCAGAAAAACTTTCCACCGATAACTCTAGCCACTTTTCACTCGCAGGGATTCCTGGAATCATCAAAGCAAATATCGCGGTAAAAGGAAAACCTCATCATGCTGGTTCAAACATGCTGAGAAATCATCATGCAGCATACAATGCAACAATTATTGAACACCTACAAGAACACAACGCACCATTTATTGGAATCGGCAACATGGATGAATTTGCAATGGGAAGTACTGGCGAATATTCAGCATTTGGCGCTGCAAAAAATCCGTGGGACATTACGCGCTCTCCTGGCGGTTCATCTTCGGGTATTTCTGCAGCAGTTGCTGCCGGAATGGTACCCTGGGGGATTGGCACAGAAACTGGTGGATCTGTGCGTCAACCTGCAGCTTTTTGCAACCTTGTTGGACTGTATCCAACCTACGGCCTCTTTTCTCGATACGGATTAATCGCATTTGGTTCATCTCTTGATCAAGCGGGTCCAATAACAAGAACCGTATACGACAATGCACTGATTGCGTCAGCACTATCTGGCCACGATCCAAAAGATTCAACCTCACTTCCTGAACCAAAAAAAGATTACACTAAAAAACTTGATGGAAAAATGCCCGAAAATTTAACCATCGGCGTTTTCAAAGAAGCCCTTTCTGGTGAAGGAATAGATCCTCAAATTTTTGCAAACTTCAAAGAAAATCTTGCCGCTTTAGAAAAATTAGGCTGTAAAATTAAAACAATCGAACACAAAACACTCAAACATGGTGTTACTCTCTATTTCATTCTGAGCCGAGCAGAAGCCGCATCTAACCTTTCACGCTTTGATGCAACACTCTATGGAACTCGCGCAAAAGAATACGAAAACTTGCAAAGCATGATTATAAAAAGTAGAACAGAAGGATTTGGCACAGAAGTAAAACGCCGAATCATGATGGGAAACTATGTGCTTTCATCGGGACATCGTGAATTTTATGACCAAGCAAACACCATCAGACAAATGATTCGAAACGAATTTGATGTAGCATTTATGGACGTTGATCTCATTGTTTCACCAACAACGACCACGCTGCCATTTAAATTTGGCGAAGCTGAAGCAAACCCTCTTGCTATTTACATGTCAGACTACTTCAGTGTTCCAATTTGTATTGCAGGATTGCCATCAATTTCGATTCCTGGTGGTTTTTCCAAGGAAGGTCTTCCGATTGGGTTTCAATTCATCGGAAATAGGCTCTGCGAAGAATTATTGTACAGAGTTGCACACGCACTCGAGCAAGAAACAGGCCACTTTCAAAAAACACCCGAAAAACAACTAGCCGAACTATAAAAAAGGGGTTACAAAACCCCTTTTTCTCAAAACATCATGGTTAGGACTATCTTTTAATTAAAATTTTTGGTAAAAAATAAGTGTATGTGCGCCTATAGCTCAATCGGATAGAGTGCCGGACTTCGAATCCGTAGGTTGTAGGTTCGAGTCCTACTGGGCGCACCATTTCTCTTTTATCTTTTAATGGATATACACTCACTTTTTTTTATTATATTATCTGACCCGATGCGCCTATAGCTCAGTAGGATAGAGCGTGCGATTCCTAATTGCAAGGCCACAGGTTCGACTCCTGTTAGGCGCACCACTAAATAATCCCAACTCAAAAAACAGCGCAAATTAAAGATTTTCAGTTCAATAAAAACCTATCGAAACAGATTTACGAATTGATAAAATTATTTATACAAACGCATTACTCACTAAAAAACAAAAAAAGGGAATCAAAATGATAAAAAAAATTTCAGGTTATTTATTAATAATCCTTTTAGGAACAACTTCATCAGTTGTAACTCATCCGAACGATGAAGAAGAACAACCGGCACAAAGAACTAAAAAACGTCGTAGTAATCGCAGAAAAAATAAATACAATAAAAGATGTAATGTCAAAGAAATCAATAAGACGCTTAAAGACATGAGGAATTTTTACAATTCTGAGAAAGAAAAAGAATCACCCTTGTATGAGTTAAACCTTGAGACCTTTTCTGAGGTTCTTGATTTACAAAAAAATGGATCTTCTAAATACTAAAAAAGCCTGAGAAAAACTCAGGCTTTTTTTAATCAGTTTTTAAAACAGATTGTTCGATTACAGAAACAAGGTCTTTAACTGTTTTTATAGAATCGGCAGCATCATCTGATATTGCAATACCAAAATCCTCTTCGATCAACATCACAAGTTCAACTCGATCAAGAGAATCGAGTCCTAATGAATCCAATGTTGCATCATTTGAAAAAACTATTTTTCTTTGTGGCGCTAATTTTTGTTCAACAATAATTTTTAGTCGCTCATATATTTCATTTTGATTCATACAATACTCTTACTTTTTCGTTAATTATTGAGCGCGTCAAGCAACCGCACAATATCTTGTGTGCTGTTTATCGAAAAAATTTGCTTATCTGGCCATTCTCTGCGAAGCATTTTTGCAAATTTATCGTTTGGTCCTACCTCAATAATTATATCCATGTCTTTAAAATATTGCATACTTTGCCACCAATAAATATGCGAACTTGTTTGGCGTACCAATGATAATTTAATTTCAACCGGGGTCTGAATTTTTTGTGCCATAATATTATTTATCAAGGGAATCTCAAGCGGCTTAAAATCAACTTTAACAAGATACTTTGAAAATAAATTTTCAGCCTCACGCAGCAGTCGAGAATGAAAGGCGCCTTCAACCGGCAACATAACAGCTTTTCCACGCATTATTTCAACATCAGACTTAACATGCTGCAATTCAACAGTCGTACCAGAAACAACAATCTGCGATGATGAGTTATAGTTTGCAATTTCTGCCACATGCTCATTGTTTTCTGGCTGATCGTATTGCGCGCAAATAATACGTAATTTTTCTTCTGAAAATCCAAGCACCGCCAACATTGACCCATTTTGCTCTTTTATGTATCGATCCATGATAGCTGCTCGCTTATTAAGCAAATAAAGCGTATCTGGAAAATTCAACCCACCAACAGCATGAATAGCAGAATACTCACCAAGCGAATGACCCGCTACCAAATCAGGAACAATCCCATATTTTTCTCTTAACAATTTATAAATAGCCGCAGAAACAACAAAAATAGCGGTCTGAGAGTTAATTGTTTCCTTTAAAATTTTTTCTGAAGACGCAAAACACATCTGAACAAAGTTAATATCAAGACATAATGAAGCTTCTTCAAAAATTTCTTGCACAATACGTTCTTGGTCGTACAATTCTTTGCCCATACCAACAAATTGCGTACCTTGACCAGGAAAAATCATTCCAATTTTTTTTTTAACTTCACCAGGAACGTAGCGCATTTTTATTAACTCCAAAAAAGAATGTTTTTATCTCTCGAACAGTAGTAAAAAAAGATTCACCACGGTGTCCACATTTCATCTTATTCCAAATAAAAAGACCCCGGTTTTTCCGGAGTCTTTTTATAAATACGCTAATAAAATATATTAACAATCAAGCAATGCAACTCTTTCTTTTGCCAGAGATGCCCATGAAGATTTAGGAGTAAGCCCAAGCGCTGTTGTTTTTTTATTTGTAGATACAATCAGCTGTCCCCACCACAAACGCGCTTCTTGATAATTTTGTAATTTCCAAAAATATTCACCTAGATAAAACAACGCCGCATCGCAAACACTAGATGATTCATCGGCACACAAATCTTTGAGCTCTGAAACACCCTGCGCACGAATGCCTTCATCTTTCGAATCCAAGTCCATCAAGGCGACCGAAAGACCATAAACATTCTTTAGATCTGTACTTGCACAAGCTTTTTTTGCTGCCAAAAAATGGTTACGTGCTTCTTCATGCTTATCCATAGACTCATATGCTCTTGCGATAAAGCCATGAACAGCAGGTGCATATGCACTGCCAGAATGTTGATTCAAAAACAAATCAGCAGCAGCAAGCAACGCTTCATTTTTTTGCTGCTGAGCGACAAGCAATTTTTCTGGATTTTTTTTCGCTTCTGCAGAAACCTCAGCTCCCACAACGCGAGTCACAGACAAAAATGCTTTGTGCGCTTCTTCTTCAACCGAAACTTTATATGCTTGATGCGCAAAATAGCCCAAAACAGATAAAATTCCACACAAAAGAAGCGTAAACAAGCCTCGCCAGTGATTTAAAACCCAAATCACAAAAACTTCATACGCCAGCTGAATATTAAAAAAAACCGATGAAAGATTCATAAAAACCTCTACAAAAGATTGCTACCAACATTGTGGCACATGGTATACAAATATACAGCAAGATCAACAACAAACTACGTAAAGTTAGTTTACAGACTGACTTTCAGCTGATGAACCCATAGCTTGACGCAATGATCTTCGCTCTTGAATATCTTTAGCTCTTTGTGCTCGTTCAATAGCGCGATCAGCTTTTGTTCTCAACACTTTAACACCTTTATAATACCCAGATGTTAAACAAACCGCATGCGGCGCACATGGTTCTTGGGTTGTTTGACAATACGCAACTTGGGTAAAATCCAAGCCTTTATTCGCGTGTTTTAAATCTCTACGAGAACGAGAATGCTTACGTTTTGGTACTGGCATGATATTGCTCCACTGCAAAAATACATAAAATCGACTGTGCACGATACGCGTGCCTGGAGTTTAGTGTAAAAAACTCACAAATTTTGTAAAGCTCAGGTCGCAATATCTCTCGACCTCGTCTCCCAAAATTTCACAAAAAAACTTTTTTTCGTCCTGAAAACCACGAAACAAATCACAATCTATTGATAAAAAACGCTCAAATATGACAGGCTGTAACTAGACACATCACCAAAGATTAAAATCTTTTACTGAAAGAGTGTCCCATGAAAAAAACAATTCTCCCTCTTCTTATAATTGGCTTTCTTGCATCACCCAAAGCACACGCTGGTCGTTATTGTTATGGCCCATCATTTGGCGTCTCATACAACGTTGGTCCATACTGGGGACCATACTATCGTGACGATTCTGCTGCATTTATCGCAGGAACAACCGGACTTATGACCGGTCTTGCCATCGCAAACAGCAGAGATCCTCGCTCGCAAGCCGAAATAGAAGAAGACAGGCTGCGAGCAGAAGAAATTCGTCAACGCAGAGCAGAAAAACGACAAAAAGCTCTTGATGAAAGACTTCAAAAAGAAGAAGAACGTGAAGAGCGCAGAGCAGAAATGCGTCGAAAAAAAGCAGCTGAACGCGAAGAACTCAAAGAGCGCAAACGAAAACTGAGAGAAGAAGACTTGCGGCTCCAAAAAGAAGAAAGAGCTTCAAAAAAACGCCGCTTTGAGTAATTTTCAAACAAATTGCATGCAAGCCCCTGTAAAACCAGGGGCTTTTTTATTAAACAAAATCTTTCTAGAAGACAACCCCTTCGTGCTTTTTTGCTCGTGACAGATACCCATCTTGTCTGTACAATAAAAAAATGATCCCCGTTGGAAAATTTAAACACAAAACAAAGGATAACATTCCATGAGTCTTGATTTATTAAAAGAATTACGTGAAAAAACCGGCATCGGCATGATGGATTGCAAAAAAGCACTTACCGAAGCTAATAATGACATCGAAAAAGCAATCGAAATTCTAAGAAAAAAAGGTATCGCGGTTGCAGCTAAACGTGCTGACAACGCAACAAACTGTGGTTCTGTTGCTTCATTTATTAGCCCAGACCACACAGCTGCTTGCCTTGTTCAAATGAGCTGTGAAACAGATTTTTCTGCAAACACAACTGACATGAAGCAATTTGCAACAAACGTTGCGCAAACTGTTGTTACTGCAGCAAAAGACTTTTCACCAGAAGAACTCCTTGAACAGCCTTTGGCAAATTCAAATTTGAGCGTAAAAGTTGTTCTTGAAGGCCTTATCGCTAAAATCGCTGAAAGCATCAAAATCAACCGTTTTGCGGTATGCAATTCAACCAAAAATGGTTTTGTTAACTCATATATCCACCCAGACAACTCTATCGGGGTAATTGCATCTGTCGAAAGTGAAAAAGAACTTTCAGGAGACGCAAAAAACACCGCCCTTCAATTGGTAAGAGATATTTGCATGCATGCAGCAGTAACCAACCCAGTCGCTCTTGATAAAACAAGTCTTGACCCAGCTCTTTTGGCAAAAGAACGCGAAATTGCGGTTGAACAATTGAAAGCATCTGGAAAATCAGAACAAATTATCGAAAAAATTGTTGACGGTAAATTGGCAAAATACCTTGAAGATGTTTGCTTGCTCAACCAAAAATTCATCAAAAACGATAAAATCTCGATTCAACAACACATTGAAGCAATCAGCAAAGAAGTGGGCTCAAAATTGGTTGTTACCAAGTTCACTCGATTTGCTATTGGCCGTTAAAAAAGGAACCCAACGATGATTATTCCTGCTTTTACGGAAGGCGATACAAAAAAAATTGAAGAATCACTCAAAATCAACATGGATGCGTGCATCAAGCACTATGAACGTGACCTTGCAACAATCCGTACCGGACGAGCATCCACCGAGATGCTTGATGGTGTTAAGGTTGAATGTTACGAACAAATTATGCCGATTCGAGATCTTGCAACAATCGCAGCGCCAGATGCTCGTCTTTTGACCATCCAACCATGGGATAAAGGAACATTAGGAGCTATCGAAAAAGCAATTCAACTTTCGGATCTTGGGCTTACACCATTAAATGATGGAAACCTTATTCGTTTGCAACTTCCACTGATGAGTTCGGAGCGACGCGACGAATTGGTTAAATTGCTCAACAAGAAAGCAGAAGAAGCTCGCGTTCAAATCAGAAACGTTCGCCGAGACCATATGGATGCTGTGAAAGAAGCTGAAAAGAAAAAAGTCATTTCTGAAGACTTCAGCAAGCGCTTAAGCGATATTGTACAAAAAATTACTGATCAATTTATTGTTACAATTGCAGAACACACTTCCAAAAAAGAAGCGGCTCTTAGACAGGTTTAATAAAATCACCGTGGGAAGATTCGTGATGTGTCACGAGTCTTCCCTTTTTTCATGAATTGTATCAATGTCAGACCTTCATTTTAGTCATTTACACCTTCACACAGAGTTTTCTTTGCTGGATGGAGCTTTACGCATCAAAGATGCGATCGCTTTTGCAAAAAAACAAAATGCCAAAGCTATTGCCATCACCGACCATGGAAACTGTTTTGGAGCTGTAAAATTTTTCCAAGAAGCAGAAAAAGCCGGAATCAAGCCAATCCTTGGCGTTGAAATGTATTTTACTGACGATGTGAAAATAAAAGATGCACGCAATAAATACTACCACATGGTGCTTTTGGTCAAAGACGAACAAGGATATGAGAATTTATGTGAATTGATGACCTATTCATACCTTGAAGGATTTTATTTTAAACCAAGAATCGACCAGGCAATTTTAAAAAAACACTCCGCTGGATTAATCGCCAGTGGCGGATGTCTTGGTGGACAGATTCCAACTCTCTTGCGAGAAGGAAACATTCAAGAAGCACGTGAAAAAATTGAATGGTTTTTAGATGTTTTTGGACCAGACAATTTCTTTTTTGAAGTCATGGCACCGTTTGATGAGAAACAAAAAATTACCAACGAGCTGCTTTTTAAATACGGCAAAGAATATGGAATTGATTGTGTTGCGACGGGAGATGCTCACTATCTGTCGTGTGAAGACAAGCAAGCTCATGAAATCATGTTATCCATTCAAACAAAAGATGTTATTTCAAATCCAGATCGATATTCATTTGGTGACTTTCAAGGACATTTAAAAACCAACGAAGAAATGCTTGCCGCATTTCCAGACAATCCAGAAGTCGTATGGAATAGCGGAAAGTTTGCCGATCGATGCAACTTTAAATTCACCTTTGGAAAGCTACAATTCCCTGTCTATAAAATTGAAACTGGCGAAACAGACAATCAACATTTTGCACGACTCAGCCGCGAAGGACTTGAAGAAATTGTTTCAAAAAAACTGATTCCACTCGACCAACTCGAGGCTTACCAAGCCCGCCTAGAGCTTGAAATTGATCTTATTTGCAGAATGGGATTTGTTGGGTACTTCTTAGTTGTGTCAGACTTTATTCGCTGGGGAAAAGAACATAAAATTCCTATCGGCCCTGGTCGTGGATCTGCTGCAGGATCGTTAGTTTCCTGGGCACTTAAAATTACTAACGTTGATCCAATAAAATATAATTTACTTTTCGAGCGTTTTTTAAACCCAGAACGAATCAGCATGCCTGATATCGATATCGACTTTTGTATCAACCGACGAGAAGAAGTTATCGAATACGTTCGCCAAAAATATGGTCACGACTGCGTATGCCAAATCATCACATTCGGAACAATGATGGCAAAAGGAGTACTCAAAGACGTCGCCCGAGTAATGGAAATCCCGTTTGCTGATGCAAATCATCTCACAGAACTTATTCCAAACCAACTTAAAATAACACTCAAGGAAGCGCTCGAACAAGAGCCAAAACTCAAAGCGCTCGTTGAAAACAACCCTCAACTTCAAAAATTATTTGATATTTCATTCAGACTTGAAGGACTCACCAGGCACGCATCAAAACACGCTGCTGGTGTTGTTATTACACCAAAACCACTCCGTACGATTATTCCGATGTACGTACCGGCAAAAACAACAGATTTAGTAACTCAATACGCGATGACCGAGCTAGAAACACTTGGCTTTCTCAAGATGGACTTTCTGGGTCTTAAAAACCTATCGGTTGTTGATTTTGCAATTGGATGGATTAAAAAAAACCATGGCATCGAAATCGATCTTGATTCTCTCGCTCTTGATGATCCAGCAGTTTTCAAACTTCTTGGCGAAGGAAAGTGCAGTGGTGTTTTCCAGTTTGAAGGAGATGGCGTAACCGATGTTATCAGGCGACTTAAACCCGAAAAATTTGAAGATTTAATTGCCGTTAACGCACTGTATCGTCCAGGACCACTGAGCTCTGGGATGGTGGACGACTTTATTAACCGACGTCACGGCAAGGTGGAAACAACCTACGCGTTTAAAGAACTTGAACCAATTTTGTCAGAAACCTACGGGGTTATTGTCTATCAAGAACAAGTCCAAAAGATCGCCGTTGCCATCGGAAACTACACACTTGGGGGTGCAGATTTGCTCCGCCGAGCGATGGGAAAAAAGAAACCTGAAGAGATGGCTAAACAAAAAAGTATCTTTTTAGGCGGCGCTTCAACCCTTGGATTTGATACCAAAAAAGCAGAAGATTTGTTTGAGTTAATGGCATATTTTGCAGGATACGGTTTTAATAAATCGCACTCAACGGCGTATGCGCTCATCGCATATCATACCGCGTACCTCAAAACACATTATCCTACAGAATTCATGGCTGCTCTTCTCTCTTTTGAGGTGGGAAATCCTGATCAATTTTCTCTCTACCTGCAACGAACTAAAGAATTTGGCGTTACCGTTCTACCTCCAAACATCAACACCTCATACATCGATTTTACCCCAACCATAGAAGGTGTCTTGTTTGGACTTAAAGGAATTAAAAACGTTGGTGAAGCATCTTTGCACAACATTATTGAAGAGCGAGAAAAACGGCCATTTTCTAGTTTGCCCGATTTTTGCAGCAGAGTTGACCTGCGAACATCAAATAAACGAGTGATCGAAAGCCTTATCACCGCGGGTGCGCTCGACTGCTTACCCGGGAATAGGGCTCAAAAAATGCATGATCTTGATGTAATTATGCGAAAAGCTCACGACCACCAAGAAAGCGTAAAAACTGGCCAAATGACTCTTTTCGGCGCGATTGCAGAACAAAAATCGTCAGGAACAGAATCGATTGAACACGTTTTTAGCGCAATTCCCGACTGGCCATCACGCGAACGACTCGACAGAGAAAAACAGAGTATTGGTGTTTATTTAAGTGATCACCCGTTAAATGAATACAAACAACTGGCAAGCGCTCTGCAAGTTAGATTTATTGGCGATCCAGCATTTGAAAACCGTACTGACAACGTCACGGTAATTGCACTAGTACTCAGCTCAAAAGTAATCATGACCAAAAAAATGGAACGTATGGCTTTTTGTGAAATCGAAGACGCCTCAGGAAAAGCTGAACTAATCATCTTTCCAAAAACATTTGCGCTCTGTGAGTCTTATTTCTCAGAAGGCAAAACCAGTTTTGTGATCAAAGGCGAAATAGATGGAACCAATCCAGAACTACGTAAAATTAAGGCCGAAACCATTTTTCCCGCCCAAACATACCTGGAACATCCAGACTTTGTATCAAAAATAACCATTACCCTTCCCGAGCCCGTAAGCGAATTTCACTGCCTTGCTATCAATGACGAACTAACCCCAGGAAATACCGAAATTATCTTACAATATCCCGAAGATGGTAAATTTTTTGCCGTAAAATTGGCACAAAAAATGAAATTGAATAATGATTCTCTCAATAAATTGAGTAATTTGGGCATATTGTTTCAGCTTGAAACATCAAATCCGCAAAAAACTGATTTTAAGAAAACTTTTTGGAAGCAAAAAAACAATTTCCAGCCCCGCTAAAACATGATATGGTATTTTTATCATTAAAATCGCAAAAAACAGTTTTGTTTTATTAAAAAGATCTAAAAAAAGGAATTTTCTATGATCAAGAAAAATATGTTGTTATTACTTTTGCTCGTAAGTGCACAAGTTCCGGTTATCATGGCAGAAACAACTTCAGACGAAACCGCTACAGTTGTAGTTGCTGCTGAATCTTTAAGCCAAGTTCCAGTTGATGCAGATGCTCAGCTCACAGTAGATACAACAACTCCAGCTCCTGCAATCGAAACAACTCCATCATCAGAAAAAAAACCTCGCTTCACCCTTCCAACAATTGATGCCGCATGGAAAAGAACACTTCAACGTTCGACATTACTTTTTGTAGCTCATAACGCACTCAAAAAAACGTATGCTACAGTTACTTATAAGATATTTGAATTGCCTACTCTTTCAGAACATGACGAAGCGACATGGAAAAACAAAAAAAACAGCTTACTCCGCTTTTTATCTGACTACTTGTACATCGTTGCAAAATACATGATCGACACCAAATATGAAAAAACAACCGATGCGACCGCTAACGAAATCGTAGAGTTTATCGCAAGTGAAATGGTTGTTGTAAAAGAATATGAATTAAAAAAAAGCACACCAACAATAACCGATATTGCAAAAAACCTACGCGGCGGCGACGCTGATCAAGTAACCTTTGCAAATATTAGAGCTTGGTTTGCTGAAAAAGAAACGTTTAAAGCTAAAGAATTTAAGCTTGCTCCAATCTTCTTCAAGGCTCTCTCTCGCAAACAATTATGGTTGCCTGCTGAACTTGAAATCACAGAATTCTTAAAAACCCCAATGGTTCGCCTTGTTACCACCTGTGGCGAAAAAGGGGTCATCACCGGAGATATTCAAGCTGCAAAATTTGCAGCAATCGGTATTGGTTCAGAAAAAGTTGCTAATGACTTGCTCTTCATCTTAGCTGCAAGAAATCAGTTGCCAAAATTTGTTGTAAATCTTATGGCTACCGACAGAGGGTTTGAATTAGTAAGAGATTTATTTGCTAAAGCACTTGAAGACTTTGCAAACAAAGTTATTGCTGACATAATTCTTGCATAATCACGTAATTTAACAAAATA